>ULKV01001822.1_pt1 | contig 112295 bp, 90 predicted proteins | sample 1951241 | NCBI WGS metagenome assembly ULKV01 (sample SAMEA4835509, study PRJEB28245) | human gut metagenome | biome: gut microbiome; material: fecal sample | place: Denmark | collected 2008
ACGCTGTTCCCAAGAGTAAGTAAGATGTACCTCTTTTTGATAAAGGCGCATTCAGAGAAGCTTGGTACAATGCCTGCCTTCACAACGATTGGGTGGATGGAACGCCTCCTGCAATTTATATCTTCAACAATAGGCTTGAAATCATATCTACAGGCGGATTGCCATCAAATATGACCAAGGACGATTTCTTTGGTGGAATCAGCAAGCCAGTAAATGAATCCTTGGCTAAGATATTTATTAAACTTGGCCTTATAGAACAAACAGGTCATGGTGTTTCTATGATTGTAGATAGATATGGAAAGGAAGCATTTACTTTCTTAGATAATTTCCTAAGAGTGACAATTCCATTTAGTTATGATTTGAATAGCTATTTAAAACCAGATGTCACAGAAAATGTCACAGAAAAAAGCATGACAGATGAAGAAAAAATAATTTCTGCCATCAGAAAAAATCCAAACATTTCTACCACTGAACTTTCCAAAATCATTGGAAAAACTAGAAGAACAGTTGCAAGGGTTATTGAGTCTAGTGAAAAAATAGTAAGAGTGGGACCTGATAAAGGTTGACATTGGGAAATAAAGAAATAGTAAAAAAAGAACCTCAGGTGTTAGCTGCCTGAGGTTTTCTTTCGTCCGTAATGGTCAACGAGTCTGTATCTTGGTATTGTTATCTTAATGATGCTCTCATCAAGCTTAGTGAATTCAAGAGCTTTTTCAGGGAAAACAACTATCTTCTTTATAAGAGTGTGGAGAGAATCATGCTCATAATCACTTTGAGCAAACGTGTCCATATTGGCTAACAATAGCAATGCAAAGGCCTATATGATAAAAAAAGTATTTAGTAAAATTATGATTAATTTTTTAAGCGATTTCGAACAAGAGCGACCTGCCTGCCAGCCTTGGAGTCTTGTTCCGATATTATGTGTCTTAATCGGTTTATTGACTTTGATAGCCATTGCTTTTCTCGCAAAATATATCAACAAAACACAAAACAAAAAACTATTGAATGGCATTATCCTTATATATGGATTGCTCTTCCTTGGACTGGAAATATATCATGAAATCAATCGTTATTTCTTCTTCGGGTACTATGACTTCTCCAGCATTCCCTTCCAGTTCTGCAGCATACCGATCTACCTATGCCTGATTCTTCCTTTTATCAAAAACGAAAAGATCAGAATGCCAATATTCTATTACCTAGGCATCTACTGCATGATTGCCGGCATCTTCCCGTTATTGTTCGGACAAGGACAGCTATGCAGATGGAGCAATATCTCCGATGTGATCCGTTCCTTCCTCTGGCACGTTCTAATTCTTCAGGTCTCCATCCTATCTGTCGTCCACGCAGAAATCGGAAAAAACATCAAAAAAGATTATAAATACTTTCTTGGCGCTGTTGCAATATTCGTCGGTCTTACCGTCATCGCTCAACTAATCAATGTAACACTGCATTACACCGGAGGCATCAACTACAAACCGACAGACGGAAAACCGCTCAAAGATGTCACGAACACTCCGTTGTTCGATCCAGATGTCGCTTCCTGTTTCTACATTTCTCCCTTCTTCGTTTCCAATATGCCTGTCTATTCTCAAATATGGCTGAAATTCGGTTGGTTCGCAAACTATATCATCTATGTCATCAGTTTCTCATTCTTGGCAACAATCCTCTATTTCCTCAATAGTCTGATCAAATATTGCATGATGAAATATGCAGCATGGAGAATCAAGAACAAATAAACCACCATATCAAGCAATCAAAACTAACTATAAATTACTAAGAAGCAAGATGAGATGGTTTTCAAATTCGTCTACATGGAACGATCCAATTGATGTGACAAAGTTCTATAATAGAATCAATGGTAATTATGATTTGCTCATCTATGATAAAACGATAAATCACCTCCTTTATTATCAAAAGAATTACTTAAAGGAAACAAACTAGATATCTTTTAGTTTTTTTGTTGCTCTTCAATTCCTTGAGAAGCATCTTTTTGCTCTTTAACAAAATCTTCTGCTTCTTTCTTTGTATCTTCATCGACAGAATATGAATTTGTGGAAGGTTGATTGATGACGATTTGTTCATAGTCGAGATCAAATCCATTTTCAAGGAACAATTGACGATATTCTCTCATCAAGTCCCTTTGGACTTGATAACGATCTTCTTCCTGGCATTTTGCTACAAGTTTTACAGCTATATTGCTATCTTCATAAGCAGATACACCCTTATAAAATGGGCCTTCGACAATTGCAGGAATCTTTTCTTTAAACTTTGGAAGATTATCCTTTAGAAGCTTCTCAACTTTTTCAAGAGGTACATGATAAGAGAATTCGCAATCCACTACTGCCAAAGACAACTCTCTCGATAAATTTACGACATTCTTTATATCTGAATTATTTATTATCTTTATGTTTCCAGCACAGTCAGTAATCTTTGTAGCTCTGATTCCAATTTCAGTGACAGTTCCTCTAAAGTCATCAATAGTTACTATTTCACCGACATTGTATTCATTTTCGAAAATTATGAACACACCAGCGATAATATCCGCTATCAAAGACTGAGCACCTAAACCTACGATAAGAGTTATGATTCCGACTGATTCCCAAATTGCTTTTGAATTGAATCCGAAGGCATCCAAGACTAAGAATATCAAGATTATGGCTGCACCATATTTAATGATTCCATCCAATAGAGTGATGACTGTCTTTGCTCTATTAGATTTCTGCATAATCTTTTTAAACATCAATCGCAACAATCTAGACACGATCAAAACAACTACTATCAAGATTATGCAATGTATCAATGTTTTATAATGAGCTTGCATCATGCTGGGGAAGGTTGTGATGTCCCAAATGTTTTCTTTAGCCCAAGTCACAAACCCATTTGTCTCTGGCAATATCATTTCCAGTGAGACACAGATTGCAAAAGCCAACAAAACCAACACTCCTAATGTGATTCCTATAATAGAAATCCATTTCCTTTTATTACTCTTTTTTGTTTCCATAGTTTGTTCCTCCTTTTAAGACTGTTCTATAGTCAGAGTCGTATCCATAAATCTATTTCCTTTTATCGAATAAATAGATCCGATTTCATCATAAGTTCCGGAATACTGACTGTAGCTACAAGTCAATTGATTTCCTATAGCATTTCCATCGACCGTCACTGTCAAATTCACACCTTGCATCATCTCATAATCAGTTTGGCTATACTCCTGAGATTGATAGATGACCTTGTTTTCAATATATGCACCCATCGAAGAAGATATGACAATCTCAGTCTTGTCAGTAGATGAATCATAAGTACCTTTTGCAGACAAGATGTCATAGAATTCTATTCCACCAGAAGGCATAGTCTGTTCCATTCTATAAGTTACTATGCCTTGTTTCATCAAACTGTAATATAAGAAGTAGTATGGCTTTTTTTCTAAATCACATATAGCAGCAACTTTATCTTGAGTAATACAGTGAATAATCGAAGTAGACACATCTGATTTCGTATAGATAGAAGCATCGCAGAAATAAGTTAAATCAGTGTCTGGAAAGTCTGGGAAGTTTATTAGTCTATATAGGTTGATAGTTCCATCATCGTTATAGGTGACTAATGAATCGCCTGGATTTGCTGCAGTATATACGGGGCTTGTATAGATATCCAAAGCTTTGCCTTGAGATAGAATTGTTATGTCTTCTAAATTTCTATAAAGATTTCCATCCCTATCAAAGATACTGACACTCAATGTTCCACCATCAGTCTTATTCAATGTATTGAATGATGTTTCGGATACTATGTTTATATCCTGGATATTCGTATCGCCATTATCTATTTTGATTTTATAGTCTTTAGGAATTGCACCACTAAATTCCATGGTAATTGGAATCGTATCGAAGCTATCGTCGCTGAAGTCACAATCAACGGATGTTATTTCGAAAGAATAACTGAAATCATATGAATGAGTCGACATCTTCAGCTTATGGCTTCGTCCATCCGATTGATAATCATAGAATTCAAGAATCGGGGTGATGGTGACTTTTCCTATATCATCTTCAAGTCCATCGAAAGTGATGTATCCGTTAGGGGAAGACAACTCATAATCAAAAGTGGATTTTCCTTTATCAGAATCTATCTCAAATGTAACCTTATCTTTTCTACCTTCATAAGCCGTTTCATACGTATAAGGAACCATAAAATTTAACCCATCAAATTCTGGCTTTTCCATCAAGAAAAACACAGGAGCATGAATTATCGTATTCATTTCAGCTATAAAGCTGTTGAATATCTTATCTTCGTTTTTAAAATGACCTATATCCTGATATTGAATATAGAATCCAAAAATATCATTCAATCCTTTGACATCGATGATGCTATCAGTTCCAATGTATTCTTTTAGCAAGACGCCATCTGTTGAATAAACATCAACTTTGTATTCGAAGACATCTTCATATTCACAAACAAAACCAGTTTCTATTTCAACATCGAATGTGCCATCCTCGTTATATGTTAAATGACAATCATTAGGAGTTATTTTAGTATAAGAAGCTTGGAATGATTGATCACAATCAAAATCAAAGGAATCACTTTGAAAATATATATCATTACCATCAAGACTTTGAACACTAAATTTATAACTGGCAAGTCCATAATAAGCATCACAAACCAATGACAGATGAGAGTTGTTATCATTCAAACTAGAATCTACTTTATCTTTCCCTAATGAATTCCCATCTTTATCAAATTGTTCTATAAAAATCTCAAATCCAGTATCACTTGAATAATTATCTATATCGAAATCCAAATTGATTTTGTTTGAACTCAACACTTCTTTGATAGTGTCCTTAGACACTTCAAAAGGAACTTTATTTTTATTGGAAGGTAGAACATCCATCACCGTCAAAGCAACAACAGCTGTGACAGCTGTAGCGGCAACAGTTCCAACTGATGCTACCGTAGTAGCAACCGGAGTAGCAGATTCTACTGCAACATTATTTCCTTCGACATTCTCGACTCTTTTTGCTAAATCCTGTTCATCGATTTCTGATTTATTTTCTTGTTCTTTATTACTTGATTTTTTTATCGCTATCTTCAAAAGATTCAGGAACATCTTTTAATTCTTTAGGTGAATCCTTCAATTCTTTTCCAAAATACTGTTCAGCTTTAAAACTATGATATTCATCATATCTTTTGGTTTCACTGCAATGGAAGTATTCATCAATATTATTCTTTTTCATATATGGATTATAAACAATAAAGTCTTAAATTCCAACTAAATAATAAAAATTAAATTTAGAGCATATTATTCAAAATAGAATTGATATCAAGCTTTTGATAATTAAATCATTATTACTTTTCTAATCCATTTCTTTAATTTATAATTATAAAAAAAGGAGGATAACGATATATGAGAAAAGATGAAAACAATGAAATCAGAAAAGGAATAAATAAAAAGACATCGATAATATTGATAGTGATAGGTGCAATAATTGAATTGATAGGATTAGGTTTAGAAATCTTCAATATCGTCATGATATCTACAGGTTCTTTCGAAAATTTTATGTGGATTGGATTTGTAGCGATACCCGTAATGTTTGTCGGTGCAGTCTTTTTGATTCTAGGACTTATCAGACCAATGAGTAAATTCGCAGCTAGAACCAGTGCTCCGATTCAAAAAGATTACATGAATTACATGAGAGAAGAAACAGTAGATACAGCAAAAGAATATTACAAAGATATAGCATCTGGTATCAGAGAAGGCACAGATGGACAAGAAACGATAGAATGCAAACAATGCAAGCATTTAAATAAAAAGGATTCTAAGTTCTGCAATAACTGCGGCAACAAATTAAATTATGAAATCAAATGTCCGCATTGCGAAAATATGACTCCATCCGACTCTAAATACTGCAATAATTGTGGTGAGAAATTAGATTAAGCAAAAAAAAAAGAAAATAAAACCTGCCTAAAGTATTTGGATAGGAACATCTGACATATCTAGAAGTATTATTAGTAATAGCTATAACTGCAGGCATTCTAATAATGATAATGTCCTTGATAATCGAAGGAACATATGATTACTTCCTTAAAAGGAGACCAATTCTATTAGAAAAGAATCATAATTAAAAAGAAAATTAAGAATTCAAAAGACAGCAAATGCTGTCTTTTTCATTGTAAAAAATAAACTGTTTTTTCTTAATTCATAATTAAATCATAAAATTTATACCTTCACAATCAGGTTGTCTCTGCATTACACTAATCCATAAGCATATAATTAATTAAATAACACATAATCATATTTGATATGTTTCTATGCAAAATTAATTTTTAGTAAGGGTATTGAAAGCGGATTACAAAACATTATTTAAAAACAATGTTTATTATTTTCAACAGAAAGAGACCTAAAATTCCTTTCTAAGGAAAAAACAAACCATCGGAGGATATTATGAAATTTTCCAAGAGAAAGATGATGATGTGTGCCGCTTTATTGCCTGTACTTTTTAGCCTTGTCGGTTGCAAAAAAGATCCTAACCAGATCGACGTTGTCTTCGTTCCTTCCAGAGATGCTACCACCCTCGGTGAATCTGCTAAAAAACTCGAGCCTGTTCTCGATAAGATCATGAAAGACAACAATTTGCCTTATTTTTTCAAGATTAGTACTTCTACTACCTATCCTGCAGCCGGTACTGCTTTAATGAACTCACAAGCTGATGTAGGTTTCCTTACTGGAACTTCTTATGCTCAAATGACTGTTGACCACCCTGGAAGTGTCGAAGTTCTTTTGACAGCTGAGAGAAGTGGATTCAAGGTCCAAACCACTGATTACAAGAATCCTAACAACACCGAAGAAGGACGTCATAAACAAGTCCAAGCCATGAATGGTGAGATCGACAATTATGAGTATCTTGCTGAGCAAGACACTGTCAATGTAGCTAACTCCTACAACTCAATCCTTATTTCTAACAGAAATCACAAGGAAAATGGTGTTGCTACTGAAATCAAGTACGTCGATGATTTGATTGGAAAGCAAATCGGAATCCAAAACAATACTTCTGGTGCTGGATACAACTATCCTAAGCTCTTCCTCGCTAACATGAAGAATGAAGCTAGCAGAAAGATCTGGTTCAGACCTGATTCACAATATCTCAACAACGATTACATCAAAGAACACGGACTCACAATCGTCTCTGGAGAACCTGATGCTTCTAAGGGTGAAATCAAGGGTGTCGAAATCAAAGGTTACGATGCTGCTTTTACCGAAGTTATGAACGAGAATTCTAACTTTGCTGGAGTTTGGGGATTCATGGATATTCGTTATTCCAACGGATACAACAAAACTGATGGAAAATACAAGGATGACAAGAGTGTCTTCACCAACACCTACACAGTCGCTATGACTGATCCTATCTTCAACGATACAATCTCTGTCCGCTCCGGACTTGAGCAAGGAAAGAAAGACGCCGTCAAGTTAGCCTTCAAGACCGCTGTCAAGCAAGGTGATGTCAAGACTGATGGAACTGGTGCTAACATTATCTACAACATCTACTCACACACTGGATATTCCGATGGAGTCGATGCCAACTACGAAAACGAAAGAACTATTTACAGAAACAACAAGTAATTAGTTCTATTCAAATAGTCTTAACCACCGGCCAAATGGCTTGGTGGTTTCTTTTGGAAAGGAAAGTATATGATCGAGTTTAAAAACGTAAAGAAAGTCTATCCCGATGGTTTAGTAGCTTTAAAAAACATAAATCTGACTATCAATGATGGTGACTTCGTGTCTATCATCGGATTGTCCGGTGCTGGAAAATCAACTTTGCTTAGAACTATAAACAAAATGCACGATATCCAGGAAGGACAAATCTTAGTGGATGTCAACGATGACAAAAAGGAGCTCAACACAAATTACGAAGCAGAGCTACAGGCTTATAAAGAAAATGAGAAGAGACTTCCTGAATTGAGCAAAAAGCTCAAAGAAGCTGAAACTAACAAAAACGAAGAAGAAGCTATTAAACTTAGAAAAGAAATACTCGGAGTCAAGACTGCAATCGCTCCTTCTAAATACATCATCAAGAAGATTCCTGTCAAGATGGATGTATCAAAAGTAAAAGGAAAAGAATTGAGATTGTTGAGAAGAAACATCGGAATGATCTTCCAGTCTTTCAACTTGGTCAAGAGATCATCCGTATATAAAAATGTCCTCTCAGGAAGAATTGGATACCACAACTGGATAGAAACCATTTTGGGAATCTATACCAAGAGAGAAAAGATGCTAGCTCTTCAATCTATCGATTCTTTAGGAATTTTAAGTAAATCATATGTCAGAGCTGATAACCTTTCCGGTGGTCAACAACAACGTGTTGCACTAGCAAGAGCTTTAACTCAAGAGCCATCTCTCATATTGGCAGATGAACCAGTCGCCTCACTCGATCCTATCACTACTATTTCAGTCATGAACGATTTCAAGAAAATCAACAAAGAAAAAGGAATCACAATCGTAGCCAACATGCACCACGTCGACTTGGCTTTGAAGTATTCCAATAGAATCATCGGAATCAAAGCCGGTGAAATAGTCTTCGATGGAACCCCAGATCAAGTAAATGATGAAGTCCTACAAAAGATATATGGAAGAGCCTTGGAAAGAGGTGAAAACCTCGGAGGTGTAGATAATGACTAATACAGCTCCTATCCAAGAGAAGGAGAAGAGGTTTCATTTAATAAAAGAGCCAGATCCTTACGGAAAATGGTCTTTCATAAATAAACTATTCTTTTCAAAGAAAGTAGTTTCCTTATCAGCAGATGGCTCTGCGGATAAAGTTATCGTAAAGAAAAAAAGTTTAGGGTTGATTTGGTTTCTTCTTTTCGTAGCCATATTCGTAATTTGCATTTCTTTATTCATAACATTTCCGTCAAATCCAAATCTAAGTAATTTGTTCTACATCATCGAACAAATGTTCCAGCCTTGCTACAAATTCTCCACATATGGAGAATACTTCAGTTACATGTGGACTACAGCAATTCCAGAATTAGGAAACACAATTGCAATGGTCTTCGTAGCAACAGTTATAGGATGCATAGTATCCATTCCATTATTCATGCTATCCTCCAAGAATGTTGTAAAAACACCTTGGATTTATGCACCTGTCAGGTTCATCTTGGATATCATTAGAACTATTCCTACATTTGCACTAGCTATGATCATGGTCGCAATTGTCGGATACAACAACACTGCAGGTATCATTTCAATGATATTCTTCACTGCCGGAATCATGTATAAGATGGAATACGAGTTCTGTGATACTAGAGATATGGCACCTTACGAAGCAGCCTTATCAGTCGGTTCGAACAAAATTCAAGCCTTCTCAAATGGACTTTGGCCTCAGATCTTGCCAAACTTCTTGTCGAACTGTCTATACACCTTCGAAATATCGATCAGAGCTTCCATCATCTTAGGTTATGTCGGTGCTGGTGGTATAGGAAAGTTGCTGTCCGATGCATCTGACATGATGTATTGGGACGAAGTCGGTGCGATAGTAATTCCAATCTTTGTAGTCACCTTGGTACTTCAATTAGTTTCTAGCTATGTTAGAAGAAAGGTTCAGTAATTATGGAAAAGAAAGAAAATAAAAAGCAATCTGAGCCAAAGAAGTTTTCACTCTATAACTGGTACTATAGATTAGAGCATAGAAAGAACTTCCAATACGATTCAGCTAAACAGGCCTATGTCTTTAGACCTAAGATGTGGATTCCTAACACAATCACTGCTTTGGTCTTCTTAGCCTTGATGATCTATTGTATTATTTCAACTCAATTTGGATCAAACACTAGCCAAGCTAACCCTGACAGACTATCAGAGATATTTACCGGAATCTTTGTTCCTGACTTTTCATATATATTCGGATACGGTTCATTTACATTTAAAAACAGTGCTATATACGAAGCTTTGCAAACTTTCTCCATTGCTTTGATAGGTACGACATTTGGATCTATTTTGTCTCTTCCATTTGGATTCTTAGCTTCCAGAAAGATGGTTGGAAAATGGTGTCATATCTCAGAAGTGTTGTTGATATGCATTAGAACAATCCCTGAAATCATCTTGGGTTATGTCATGATTGCTGGATTAGGATTCAGCTCCTTCTCAGGAATTATGGTCTTCTCATTCCACTCGATTGGAATGATTGGAAAACTATATTCTGAGCAATTGGATGAACTTGAGACCCAACCTTTGGAAGCATTGGATGCATGTGGTGGAACTTTCACAGCTAAGTTAAAAGTTGGAATCATTCCAAATGTAGCACCTAACTTCCTCTCCGTCATCTTGTATAGATTTGATTTGAACCTTAGAACAGCCGCTATGTTAGGTATGGTTTGTGGTGATGAAGCTGGATTGGGTTATTGGATTTCTAGCTTTTCACAAAATGGACACTGGCCTCAATTCGGTGGTGCTTTATGGTTATGTATCATCATGATCATCTTAGTCGATTACTTCTCCTCTTACCTTAGAAAGAAACTTGTCTAATTAGATAACCAAAATAAAAGAGCAGCCATTAGGTACCCTCCATAAGGAAGATGCCCAAGGCTGCTTTTGCAACTCAATTTAACATTTTTCCGAAACGGTGTAACCTTTACGGTAACGCCGTTTTTGTTTTCTTACGCTCTGCAATAGATTTCTGAAACGATTCTTCCATTTCTTTCGGTGTCAGTTCGTAGAGAATCCCAACGCCACTGTAATGAATGTCTACAATTTGGATACGCTACACTTTTTCGACAATGTTCTCCTTTGCCTCATCATCAAAGAATGCTCTTACTGTGTATGTCGTGCCGTTGATCTCTTTGAGAAAATGCAGTGGCTGGACGTAGGTGGTTCTCCGAAACAACGCAATGCGATCCTCTCGGGGCAGTGCCACAACGTCATTTTATGGATAATCCCAAGCCCTTACTATTTCTGCGATGGATGCTGAAAGTCACAGATTGATTATCCGTGAATTGCTTTAATCCATGTCCGAATTTCTTTCTCCGGAGTACTGAGCGTGGATTCCTCGAACCGCACACTAAGGCCTGGTTTCACAATTGCGCCCTTGCAGGCTTTCTCAAAATCCTTCAGCGTATGTCCTAGCCAGCCGCCGTTGGTGGCAAACGGATAAACGATCTTTCCGGTCAGGTCAGTCTGCTTCAAAAAACTGTGCATGGCAGGCGCAAAGGTGTACCACCAGACAGGAGAACCCAGAACAATGGTGTTATAAGCCTTCCAGTCAATGTGCAACGGTTTCAGTTCCGGGCAATAGCCCTTGGCATTCTCACGCTGTCCCTGATTGACAACTGTATCATAATCGCCATCGTAAGGAACAACCGTATCCAAGCGGACAATATCCCCGCCGATTTCCTTTTGAATCATCTCGGCAATGCACTTTGTGTTGCCGCCGTAGGAGTAATATAAAATCAAAGTTTTCATTTCATGTTTCCTTCCTTATACCAGAGGCTTTCCACTGAACACGGGAAATACGTTAAATTCACCGTAGTCAGCGATGTGTTCCATATTTTCGAGAGCCTCCATATCTTCCTCGGAGATTGTAAAATTCACGTCCGCATTGTTTGCCATGTGGGTGGGATTTGCTGTCTTGGGAAGTGCAACGGCTCCAAGCTGAAGAACATAGCGGATGCAGAGCTGAGCGGCGGATACGCCATACTTCTTTGCCATCTCCATAATCGCCGGATTTTTCAGCGCCTCGCCGTGGGCAATAGGAGAGTATGCCTCCACCTGAATGCCCTGTGTTTTGCAGAAGTTCACCAATGCCAAATCGGTGTTGCTGATGTGCAGGAGGATCTGATTGACCATGGGCTTTACGCGGCAAGAACTGAGCAGGTTTTCAAGATCATCTTTCAAAAAATTGGACACACCGATGACCTTAACTTTGCCTGCTGCCTGTGCATCTTCCAACGCACGCCAGACCTCTTTGTTTTCTTCATAATATCGCTTCTCCAAACGAAACTCGTTCCACGGCTGGGGAGAATGAATGATCATCTGATCAAGGTAGTCAAGCCCCATCTTTTTCAGCGTTTCATCAATGGACTTTGCCGCATCTTCGTAGGTTTTCAATTCTGCCGCGACCTTGCTGGCAACGAACAGCGCTTCCCGGTGAACACCGCAAGTGCGCACGCCCTCACCGACACCACGCTCATTTCCATAAGCTTGTGCGGTGTCGATCAGGCGATAGCCTAGCTTGACCGCCGCACGAACGGCTTTCGCTGCCTTAGCATCGTCAATAAACCAGGTGCCCAGTCCCAGCTTGGGAATCTGAACGCCGTTTGCAAGCGGGTAAGTTTCATTCAAAATCATTGTTTCTCCTCCTCGCTCCAAATGTCCTTTGCCATGCGGAAAACCGCCCACGCCTTGGGCCAGCCGCAGTAGAAGGCTGCATGGGTCACGATCTCCGCAATTTCATCCTTTGTAATGCCGTTCTTCTTTGCCGTCATCAGGTGATAGCGGAAGCTTTCATCAGTAAGTCCCTGGGCCATCAGCGCAACGATAGTCACAAGGGAGCGGTCGCGGAGACTGAGCTGCTCCTCTCGACTCCAGACCTCGCCAAAGAGCACATCATCGTTCAGTTCCGCAAATTTTGGGGCAAATTCGCCCAAGGCATCTCTGCCCGCCGTCTGTTTGATTGCCATGTTCCATTCCTCCTTTACAGTTTTGTGTATTCTTCATCGGATACGGGCTCACACCACTCATTCCTGCAATGCTCACCAGGGATCTCCACGGCGATATGGCTGAACCAGCTTTCCTTTATCGCACCGTGCCAGTGCTTAACATTGGCGGGAACCATTACGACGCTGCCCTCATGCAGACTGACAGCGGGCTTACCTTCTTCCTGATACCAGCCTTCACCAGCCGTGCAGATCAAAAGCTGACCGCCGCCTTTGTCTGCATGATGAATATGCCAGTTATTACGGCACCCCGGCTCGAAGGTCACATTGGCTGCAAACAAACCGCCTTTCGGGTCTGTTAGCGGATTTAGAAACGAATTGCCAATGAAAAACTGAGCATAAGCGGTATTTGCCGGTCCCGTGCCGAATACATTGATTTTCTCAAACTCTTCTTTGCGTTCATACTTCATAATAAAAACCTCCTGTAAAGGATCAGTGATTGACTGTATAGCGCAGCCAGACCGCCCCACCATCCATGACCTTTGCCTCTTTCAGCGTGAAACCAAGAGCCTTGTTTTCCGACAGGCCTTTTTTGGCTCGGAAAACCGGCGGTGTATCCGGACTCCCGTCTGCAGCTGCTGCCACCACGATGCTGATCTCATCACACATCCCCGCTTGTAGGAACGACCAGTTCAGTATGCCGCCACCGCCCAGCATCAGGGTCTCAATATTGAATTTTTCTTTCAACTTGGAAAGAGCCAAACCGTAATCCAGTTCCGTTTTGCCCGCGATAATATAAGAAATTCCGTGCTTTCTCAAAAAGGCTCTATAGGCGTTGCCGACCTGTTCTGTCAGCACCTCGACGACATGGGCAGTGGTGTCTCCATAGTGTAGGGTACTGCTTTCCCACCCAAGTTTGCCGTGGGGGTCTACGGAAACATAGAACATTCCGAAGTCTGGCAGCGCAATGAAATCACCTGCCGGAACAGCTGGTGCATTTTCGTCTAGATCCGGCTTTTTATAGAAGGTGAAGTTGTCGTCCGTTGTCACTCTGCCGGACAGCCAGCCCTGATGATGATAAAAAGGTTCTTTCCCGAAGGCGATGTCATAAAACACATCGCCCGCCGCGCCGCCCTGCGGCGTTTCCATGTAACTGCCCATGATTTTTCCGTTCAAAGCGGTCATCATGTGACAAAAAATATAAGGCCTGTTCATGTCCAATTCTCCTCCTTACGATTGACAAATTCTCTGTTTGGAAGTATGTTAACTTTAAACTTCATGTAAATCCTACAACTTAAAGTGCACTTTAAGTCAAGAGGGTTTTAAATTTTTTTCGGAGGGGGTTTCAAATGGTTTACACGGTGGGAGAAATGGCGAAGCTGCTGGGGGTTACAGCATCCACTTTGCGCTACTACGACAAAGAGGGGCTGTTGCCCTTTGTGGAGCGTTCCTCTGGCGGTATTCGTATGTTTCAGGAATCGGATATTGAATGGCTGCAGGTCATCGGCTGCATGAAAAAAGCCGGAATGTCCATCAAAGACATACGGCAGTACATCGAAATGGCACTGCAAGGCGACGACACTATCGATCTTCGACTTGCCATGTTCCACCGCCAACAAGAAGTCCTGAAACAGCAGATGGTGGAATTACAACACACCATGGAAATGGTAGACTACAAGTGCTGGTATTACGAAACTGCAAAGAAAGCGGGTACGGTCGACGTGCCGCAAAAGATGAAGCTTTCCGAAGTCCCGGAACGCTTTCGAAAAATTCGGCAGGAGCTGCGCACTGCGCCGGGGACTAAGGCAAAAATATAACAAGATTGCTTAGGCAACGGCAGTCTGCATAATCGGTGTCTATCTCGCAAGTGCAAAAGTCGGCACCCCGTTTGGCATTTCAGCAGAAACAAATGTCGTGGTCATCCGGTATCTTCCGTTTTTCCTTGCAACGCTTATGAAAATTTAGAATAACACTATGGGCAGGGTCTAAAATCTGCATTTACCTGTTGTATGAACCGTACTTACGCAAAGATATAAAATCATAGATTTTTCAGAAGGCAGCGTGCAAGTTTTCGGGCTTGCAGGCTGCTTTTTTTATTCGTCTATTTTTCGTTATCATCGACGCTTTTATTAGTTTTTTTGTCCTTGTATAGAATCATTAATATTTTGATGAATGAAGCGATGTTAACGATGAGAAACACAAAGAAAAAGAGAACAAATAAACCAAATAAAAAATTTAAGAGATCAGTATGACTTCCAAGCATTTGATATAGGAAAACAGCAATGCCACTTCCTACCATTCCTACTGCACTCCCTACATATAAGGCTAAATAGAAAATGTTGTGATCTTTCCTCATAAACAATCCTCCTTTTGCTCTGACTTTTTTGTTTTATCACTACTATGAATATCTAAAATATAAATAAATGAATTACCGAAATACTAATCTTTTTCATAAATGAAAATTAAGGGATTAATTATATAATTTGATTCTTAGGAGAATTTTACATGAAAAAAAACAATCAAGGCTTCACTAAGTCTTTTATTATGCATCTTAACTTTGAGTGGATGCGGAAAAGGTGAAACTACTATACCATCATCAACTCCAGGTTCTACCAATACTGCTACACCAACAACTCCAACAGATAAAGATACAACTACTTCATCAACAAATGCAGAACATAAATACACTGATTTCAGTGAAGAAGATAAAGAATTACAAAAAAATACAATAGGAACCATCATTCCTTTTGCTCCTTGTTATAACTATAAAATAGAACTAGTTGAAGGGACTAAAGAAAACTACCTCAAAGGTGAATTCAACGGTTTGACAGCTGACGATATTAATAGTTACTTGAGTCTTTTAAAAACTACATATGAAGTCAGTAATTCAACGGAAGATTCCAACTCCCATAAAATAACCTTAGCTGATGATACCATCTCATTGACCGTCGAATATGAAGATGGTGGGAACAAAATTTCCTTTGAGATTCATAAAGCGAATAAAGCAGATGATAAACCTGGTGATGTTCCTAACCAGACCATTCCTTCTAATTGGGATGATGTTTCAAACAAAGTCATCTATACAAACAAAGGAAAAGGAATAGAGAACTATAGAAATAGTAATGGCTATTACAACGTAGATTTCACCAAAGCTACTAAAGCTAAAAACATATCCAATCTTTCAACATATGAAGGCGGATGTCCAACCACAGGCAATGTAAATGTATTAGTGATTCCAGTTGAATTCATAGATAAAGTTCATACTTCCAAGCAAAGTCTAAGTTCTTTGGATTTAGCCTTAAATGGTGGAGATGGAGAGGAATCCTTAAAATTTGGAATGTCTGTCTCCAAGTATTACAACTTATCAAGCAACGGAAAGCTAAACCTAAATTTTGAAATAATGGGTGGTGGAACAAAGTGGTATAAGCCAAGTAAATCTAGTACATATTACATAGATCAAGATAAAAATAACAGCAGTTCCAATACCGATATGGCTATTGTCAACAGCATCTTAAAGGCAAATAGCAATGATATTGATTTTTCACACTTCGATTCAGACAATAACGGAATGATAGATGCTGTAGTCATCGTACCGACTATAAAGATAGGCAACCCGGATGAATCAATTCTCCAATGGGCCTATAGATACTGGGATATAACTGATAACACCTATGGTGACAATTACTATATCAACGATTACTTATGGTGTCCTTATGATTTCTTATATGAAATAGATTCAGGATACGATAACGGAACAACTCCTACTAATACCTATACTTTCACACATGAGTTTGGACATGTCCTAGGTGCTGAAGATTATTACGATGCATCTTATACTGATAAAGACGTCCTTCTAAATGGAGAGGATATAATGGATTCATGTTTCGGTGATCAAAATCCATACACCAAATTCAATTACGGATGGTTGACAAGTTCTAAATTGATAACTGCTACTGATACTGTAACCTTAGATTTGAATGCTTTCGAAAATAGTGGAGATACATATATAATCGCCAACAACTGGTATGCGACCTTGGGATGTTACCAAGAGTATTGGGTAATGATGTATTACACCAAATCTGGAATTAATGCCAAATCAAACTATTCATTTAGTGAAGGCCTTGTCTTATATCATGTCGATGCTCAGCTTATCAGTTATAAATACAATGGGCAAACAGGTTTAGATTTATTCACGACAAACGATCACGATGAAGCTTATTACACAGGAGTAAATCTAATAGAATTGGAGAAACTAACTTCATCTAGTTATACTTTAGGTGTAGGTCAAACTAGTAAATCTAGTATATATGACGACAATGGGTCTAAGATTAACTATACATTCAAATTAAATTCTATGGATGGATCTAAGGCTAATATCACATTTAAAGCTAACAAGTAAGACTAGTTAAAGCTAATAATATTTATTATGATTTAAGCACTTGGAAAACATGTGCTTTTATGTCGAAAAGGAAAAATAGACTTTTTATGAAGAAAACAAAAAAATGTACAGTAATTAGAAAAAGTATAGCATTTATGCTTTTATTTCAACTTGTCTTTGCCTTTATAGGAGGCGAGACAATAAATAATAAGAATAGTATCCATGAAACAAATAGTGTTGGTGAGTATAAGAGTAGTCTTAAAGATTCAAAATCTAATGAATTAGGACCTAAAGATGCTTTAAATCAAAATAAATTAACAAAACCATCCATTACTATCGGGTCTTATATTAGTTTAGGTAAATACGAAGATAAAAACATTGTTTGGAGATGTGTCGACATAGATGATAACGGGCCATTGTTCCTTGCAGACAAGATTGTCGATACTCTTCCTTATGATGCTATGACTAGCGACAATTCAAAGACTAAATCGCATAGTCGAAACTACAAACGTGATACCTATGGATCTAATTATTGGGTAGATAGCAACATAAGATCATGGCTTAACTCTACATCAAAAGCCTCAGAAGTGAAATGGTTATGTGGAAATCCACCAAAGAGTGGATACGTAGCAGGAAATGAATATGATGGAAAAGCAGGATTCTTAAATTCTTTTGAAAAGAATGAGATAGCTGCTATGAAGACTGTAACACAAAAATCTATAGTTTCTCATCCTGAATACAATCGTGGAATTCATGAAGGAGAATCTCATTCGGATTTAGATTACCATTCAGATATCCAAAGTGTAGCTAATAACTTTGATGATGCCTATTATGTAAATTCAACAGAAAAAGTATTTTTACTCGATGTTAAACAGGTCAACAAGGTTTGGGCTAATCTTAATGACTACTATATAGGAAGAAACAGCGATGGGGCTAAATGGCCATATTGGTTGAGAACTCCAGTTACTGATTGTAACCACGATATGCGTTATGTACATAACAACGGTTCTATAGGAAGAGAAACACCTAGTCAATACTACATAGGAGTAAGACCTGCTTTCTATCTTGATACAGATTATTTTCTAACCTCCTCAGGTGATGGAACATCTACAAATCCATATGTTGGATCAGCTCCTAATAAAGTCGAAGCTGACTATACAATAGAAGAGCCTAAAGACGACATCAATCAAGAATGGAATGTGAGTACTGAAGAAAGCATCAAACTCACACTCGGTCAATATTATTCATCGGATGGAAAGTATTCTAATCCGACAATTCCTGTGTATACCATACAAAAAACTCGTAGCGATAATGAAAATATGGTTATTGTTATTTGTGGGGAAGGATACACAAAGAATCAACAAAACAAATTTATAAGTGATGTAAAAAGAATATGGTCCGGCACTCTCCAATATGAGCCATATAGAAGTTTTGCAGATAGATTTAATGTCTACGCTCTTTGTACAGCATCAGAGTCTAGCTTTGAAAATGAAGGAAGCACATTTTTTGATGTGATAGTCGGAAACGATAACTCTTCAAAGATTTCAACAAATATGCACAGCAATTATTGGAAGAATCATATTTTTGAAAGATGTATAGGACCTGAGTTCATAGAAAAGATTCATGATGCACATGTTCCAAACAAGATGGAGCCAAATATTATTCATGAGGATGATTATGCTCCTTATCGTTATGTCTACAACTATATAAATCAGTTTTGCCTTTTGGTGAATACAGACAGAGACTTTGGAGATGCTTTTACCAATCTCGAATTTGGTTTTAAGTATTTCATATCACCATCTGATTGTTATCGTTCGACAAAAACCTTTGCACACGAACTAGGACATGGACTTTTAGGTTTAGGCGATGAATACATGGTAGGAAAAGGAACTGAACAGACTGATTTAGTTTCACTAAATGTTGCCTATACTGCCAATCCAGAAAAGGTAAAATGGAAACAGATGTTGGGTTTCAGGAAAACTTATACTTGCCCACATCAAGATGGATCTGAGCTTTATAATTCCAGCTATGAATGTCTGATGAGTGATACAAATTATTCGTTTTGCGAAGTATGCCGTCTACAAGGATTTAAAAGAATGTCCCAGTTGGTGGAAGATGGTGATACCCTTTATGTAGCAGATCCTGAAGTAAGAGAATTCAACGATAAATACACAAGTCTTTCAGCTTTCTCAGACACTTCAATCAGTGGTTACTATTCATTCTCAAACTATAGAAATAGTGTATTGCTAAGTGGAACTGGAAAGAATAGATTTGGAAACTATATGCGAGGCAAAAAGATAGAGCTTAGAACAATAGTTCAAAACCTTTCTGATACAGTAGAACGTACGATAAAGATGAAAGTATGGATTAGGCATTCCGATGGCACAGTTGCTACCTCAAGTGATGGCACAACACTTGAAACAACTCAAACATACACAATTCCTACTTGGGGTGACAAGAGCAAGTTCTGGCCAAAAGGTGCCATGAAGTACGAAGGAAGTGATATGAACTCCGGTCTTCAGAATTGTCAAATAACATATCAAATTCCATCAAACGCTATTTTAAAAGATGGGGATACAGTAGCATTTGAAGTCACTGATGAAAACGATAATGTCCTTGCTAATGACAATACAGAAACTCAATCTTATGCAAATGTCTCCATTAAATACATGTCAGAAAACGGAAGTGAAATTCCAAATACTGAGACAGCAACTATTCCAGTTGCTGTCGGTACTACCATCAATTGGGCAAACAAACCTGATTCTCTTTATGGATATAAGTTGGTCAAAATAGATGGATTGAATCAAACTGTTGGATCTGATGGTCTTACAATAACTTGTTATTATGAAAAAAATAGTGAAGACCACACCCATACCTGGGGTGATTGGATGACTGATGGAATACATCACTGGCGTGAATGTTCAGGTTGTGATGAAAAGCTTAATTATGGCGAGCATACAGGTGGAACAGCAACCTGTATAAGCAAAGCTGTGTGTTCAATATGTAAAAAAGAATATGGTGAATTAGGTGAACATAACTACGGATCATTAATTCCTGAAGTAGACTCTACTACCGACAAAGAAGGTATGAAGGCACATTACTACGATAGCGTTTGTGGGAAATACTTCGATGAAAACAAAAATGAGGTGAACCAATTTTCATTGATTATTCCAAAGAAAATAGTCCTAACCATCATAGGTGGAAGTATAGAAGGACAAAAAGAAGATAGGATTGCTGTAAATCCAAATCAAACAATTACTCTTATAGCTAAACCAGCAGAAGAAGGAAAAGAATTCATCGGTTGGATGAATGAAAATGGTGAGATGGTAATAGAGACATCAGAATTATCTTATTCCTATAAAATAACAAATAACCAAACACTTACAGCTGTTTATAGGGATATAAATAAGAACAACGGCAATAACAATAACTTCCCAACAGGTGCAGTTATAGGCATTGCTGTAGGAAGTGTTTCATCAGTCATTATTGTTGGAATCTTATTATTTGTTTTTGTGATAAAGAAGAAAAAAATGCTTTGATAATTGCAAAGACTGAATAACAACTTTATTATTTAATTTGAGTTTGATAATGTTTTAAATTAAAAAAATTATCAAAATGTAAAATCTTACTTTCCTATTTTAAAATCTATCAAAGAATTCATTTACTTCAAAAGACTAACTATGTATACCGCTTTGCTAAGATAATCAAAAAAATGAAATGATGAAAGGATTTCACTTGATCCTATATTTTCATATTGTGCTTTAGACCAAAATACAATTCAATCTTATTTTAGTCGAAGAAATTACACAATTTAATAATTAAAATCAAAGACTATGAGCAATCCTTTAACTATGTTTTAGCACTTTTTTAGCGTATTAGGTGTTAAAAATTAGTTTGAAAAGAAGGAGAATCTAACTCATTATGATCATGTCTATTATTATCGCTATAGTAGGTGGAATAATACTAGCGGTTAGCTATTTAGTATTTGAAGCAGACACTATTATGCAAATCATCGCTTTATTAGCAGGTTGGGGATGTTTAATATTTGCAGGATTATGTTTTATTTATTGGATTTTCACTACGTTAAAGGATAAGGTTGGAGGAAATTCTAGTCATAGTTCCTCTTACCATAACAGTTATTCAAATAGACATAGTTCTTCTTATAGTTCAAGTCAAAGTTATAATGATTCAACATCAAGCAATCTAAAGAGACCTGATGAATCTTTAGAAATCAATATAGCGAGGAGTATAGATCATTATCTTCCTGCCAACACTCCTAGCACAAATATCAGTTGCAGAATTTATGGAAACACAATTAGTATAAGCGGATGTATATGCTTATGGCATAGCTCCGATTTAAATAGACTCTCTAGCAGTATAAGTAACGGAATAAATGCTGCACTAGAAAGTGCTAGTTCTCAAGGATATGATATTTATGATTTAAATGATATAGACACTAGCAGTCTAGAAATATCTGCAGTTAATGATTAAAAAGTAATTTAGGTGAAAAAGAAAATAAAAAGCTATTGATAATCCTCTGTATAAATGCAAAGATTATCAACAGCTAGATTAGAATTGCTTATAATTCCTTATAATCTACGATTTCCAACTCTATAAACCTTATCACCTGACCATTCTACTCTTTCACCATTTATTCTATAAAGTTTATTTCCAGAATATTCAATTCTAGCTCCTCCAACTTTATAAAGCCTAGCTCCAGAGTATTCGACTCTGAGATCACCTATTTTGTAGAGCTTATTACCACTCCATTGTGGTCTACCACCAAAATAAGCAATTAATATTTCTTCATCTGACATCATATTATTCACTCTCCTCCTTTAAAGAGCATTTTTCAGCAATGCTAGTGTCATCATTTATAAGCTATTAATTGTATTTTTTATGCAAATAGTAAAATATGTTCTTTGTGATCTTACATACATTTCTTACTGCAAAATGCAAGTCTGATGATTTTAAAAAAAGAATAAAATCCGAGCAGAAGAAAAATAATGTTTAAAATGAACTATAAAATCATTACTGTAATGTCAACTAAGAATAGATTTAAATTACTCAAAAAAGTTTAGAATCAATAAATGCAATGATATGGAGCTTATCCTGACTTTGCCAAAAACTAAAGAAAGAATAGATTATAATAAGGACAAATATTTGAGTTCGGGATGGAATAAGGATAAAGATGATATAGAATTACCTCCCACTCCTAACTCATTAGATGACTTATATTGCTTTGTTTTTGGAACATTCAACAAATACAAACCATTCAAAAATGAAAATTTAGATGAATATGTATTAAAATTAAAAAGGCTTATAGAATTAGATAATTCTATAGAAAAGATAAATAAGCTAATAAAAAACGAAGTTCAGCCAAAAAAGAGGTTGCTTTATAACCACCAAAGAAATCAATACTATAAAGAAAAAAGCAAACTTCTAAAGGAGGATTGAATCTATGGATGCATTGAAAAAATATACAATGAATATGGAAACGAAAGATATAACACAAGAAAATATAGAAAAACTAAAATCTTTATTTCCAAACTGTGTGACTGAAGTGAAAGACGAAAAAACAGGAGAAGTTAAGCATGTTATCGATTTTGATGTTCTTAAAGCTGATTTATCAAACAATGTAGTTGACAGAGAGAGAGAGAGAGAGATACGAATTTACTTGGTCAGGTAAGCGTGATTGTATAAAAGAAGCTAATAAGCCAACAACAAATACGTTAAGACCACAACTAGAAAAATCAGTCAATTTTGATAATACAAGGAATGTATATATAGAAGGTGATAATCTAGAAGCCTTAAAGATATTGAGAGATGTCTACCAAGGAAAGGTAGATATGATATATATCGATCCTCCTTATAACACTGGTAGTGACCTAGTCTACAACGACACATTTAAAACTTCAGCGGAAGATTTCTTAAAAGCACAAGATGAAGTAGACGATGAAGGAAAAAGACTTGTAGCTAACAATAGCACAGATGGAAAATATCATACAAATTGGTTGAATATGATGTATCCACGACTTTTATTGGCAAAGGATTTGTTGAGTGAGGATGGGTTCATATTAATAAGCAATGATGAACATGAATATGGAAATTTAAAAAAGATATGTGATGATATTTACGGAGAAACTAATTATATAGAAAATTTTATATGGGTTAAAAACTCAACGAAAAATCTATCTAAAACAACTTCTACAAATCATGAGTATATTTTGTGTTATTGTAAAAACAAAGAAAAAATTGAACAAGACCAAATATTTAGAAAAGAAAAAGATGGGCTGAAAGATGTAAAAGCCATTTTAGATGCATGCCAAAAAGATGGCGCATCCGCAAAAGATGCTGAAATAAAATTAAAACAATACTATAAAGAACATAAAGAATTAAAAGGAATCTCCATGTATGATAGAGTAGAAGAGAGAATTAATTCTTCGGGGCAGAAATGTCTGAAAGCCTATAGGCTAGATAACATTTCTGCCCCGAAATCAACAGGAGTAGCAGAAACATATGATGTAATTCATCCTATTACTGGTAGACCTTGTAAATGCCCAACCTCTGGTTGGCGTTTTACAAGGTCTACCATGAACGAAAATATAAAAAACGGGTTAATTTTTTTCTATGATAATGAATTAAAGGTTCCTCAATTTAAAAGATTTTTAGATACAGTCGAAAGTGAAGTAATAAAATCAGTAATCATAGACAACAAAGACGGAAAAAAAGAATTAATGAGTCTATTTAATGGAAAAGCAGGATTTGATAATCCTAAGCCAACTACATTATTAAAAAACTTCATTAAAATTTTAAAACCAAATGCCTTAATTATGGACTTCTTTGCTGGGTCAGGTTCTACAGCGGATGCAATGATTCAATTAAACATTGAAGGTAAACATAATAGATCGTTTATTCTGGTCCAATACCCTGAAATTTGTAAAGAGAAATCAGAGTGCTTCAAAATTGGATATAAGTCAATAACCGATTTCTCTGAGGAGCGTATTAGAAGGGCTTTGATTAAGAATAAGGATAACGAAGGTTTTAGAGTCTTCAAAATAGATAGCACCAATATGAAGAATGTATTCTTTAATCCTGACGATTTTAAAGTTGATAATCTATTAGAAAATACAGATACAGCTATCAAATCCGATAGAAGTTCATTAGATTTATTATTTGATGCAATGCTAAGAATCAATATCTCTTTAGACGCTTCTATCAAAGAAAACAAAATTGAAAACTATACATACTATGTTGTTAACGATAACGACTTAGTCGCTTGCTTTGAAAAAAACATAAATGAAGATGTCATAACTGAATTAGCTAAGCTTCAACCTTTAAATATCGCTTTTAGAGATGACTCTTTCAATGATGATCAAACTAGTGTCAATTGTGAGCAAATACTAAAACAGTTATCGCCTGACACTAAGATTAATATTATCTAACTGATTTTAAAAGGACTATATAAATATGGAATTCATATTTAAAGAACTACAATATCAGTTAGATGCTGTAAAAGCAGTAACTGATGTATTTAAGGGGCAACCTAATACTAAGTTATCTCAATATACTAGAGATATAGGAAAATTATCTAATCCTCAAGGTCAACAGATGAGATTATTCGGGGAAGGATCAGATTTAACTTTAGCAACTGATGATGAAGACTATGCTATAGGATATGCAAATAACCCTATTCAAATAGATGACAATGAAGCTTTGCAAAATATTCAAGATGTTCAAGAAAGAGAAAATATAAAAAGAGATACCAATCTAATAAAAAAACTAAGTCCTTTAGATTTGGATGTAGAGATGGAAACAGGAACTGGAAAGACTTATGTTTATATAAGAACCATATTTGAATTGAATAAGCTATATGGCTTTAGTAAATTCATCATTATGGTCCCTTCTATCGCTATTAGAGAAGGTGTAAAGAAGTCTTTTAAAATGACTGAGAATCACTTCTATCAAATCTATCAAAAGAAAGCTACATACTTCATTTATAATTCAAGCAATTTATCCCTTATAGATAGCTTTGCTAAAAGCAATTCTATCCAAGTCATGATAATAAATAGCCAGGCTTTCAATTCAAGTACTAAAGAAAATAGGAATATATACAAAGAATTAGAGACTTTCCAATCTAGAAGACCTATCGATGTCATAAAGAAGACAAATCCTATTCTTATTTTAGATGAGCCTCAAAAACTTAGTGGTAAAAAAACAACGGAAAGTATTAAAACCTTTAATCCTTTATTCACTATCAACTATTCAGCAACCCATAAAGAACATCACAATCTTGTATATGTTCTCGATGCTTTAGATGCCTATAACCAAAAGTTAGTCAAAAAGATTCAAGTAAAAGCCATCACCGTTTCCAATATCAAAGGAACTAACGATTATCTTTACTTAGAAGACATAATACTTCAAAATGCAGGCAATCCAAAGGTAAGATTATCTTTTTACAAAAGCACAAAGAATGGAATCAAAGAAGTCACTGAAACCATGGACAAAGGTGATAATATCTATAATGCCTCTGGGGAATTAACCATATACAAGAATAGATATATAATCGATGAAATCGATTATATTTCTGGTACAGTTAAACTATTAAATGGAAAATATCTTAAAAAAGGAGAAGTTTACGGGGACGATTCACAAGAAGCTATCCGAAAAGCTCAAATAAGAGAAACAATAAAATCTCATTTTGACAAAGAAGCAGAAAACTTCAAGAAAGGAATCAAAACTCTTTCTCTATTCTTTATAGATGAAGTAGTCAAATATAGAGACTATGATAGACCTGATAAAAAAGGTGAATACGCTCGTTATTTCGAAAAGGAATATCAAGCACAATTGAATAGTAGACTTATATCCGAATCAAATCCAGCTTATGTTGATTACTTAAAAAAATATTCACCCGATCAAGTTCATGAAGGATATTTCTCTATCGATAAAAAGACTGGCCATTCCATTGACACCACTAAAGAAGATGACGAGAATAACACTTCGGCCTATGATTTAATTTTAAAGAACAAAGAAAGACTTTTGTCTTTTGATGAACCTACTAGGTTCATCTTCTCTCACAGTGCATTGAGAGAAGGTTGGGACAATCCAAACATTTTCCAAATTTGTACCTTGAGAAACACCAATTCTGAAATTCAAAAAAGGCAAGAAATTGGACGTGGTCTTAGAATTGCTTTGAATCAAAATGGAACAAGACAAGATTTATCTGTCTTAGGCAAAGAATTCTTCGATGTCAACAAGCTAACAGTAATTGCAAATGATAGTTATGACAACTTTGTAAGAGGTCTACAAGAAGAATATAAACAAAACATATATGAAAGACCTAGTAAAGCTGATGAACAATATTTCATTTCTAAATTCATCATCAATTGCGAAACTAGCGAGAAAACACAAATCAGCAAAGAACAATCTCATTCAATCTATCGTTGGCTATTAAAAAATGACTACATAGATGATAATGATAATGTCACAGACAAATTCAAAGAAGATTTATCCAAGGATTCTGTCGAGTCCTTGCCTATCGAGCTTATCCCTTATAAGGAAAGCATTATTAATCTAGTCTCTAAAGTCGGAACCAAAGGCGAGATTGACATTGAAAATGGGAACAAACCTGTCATCAATAATTCTTTAAATTCAAACTTTAGAACTAAAGAATTCCAAGAATTATGGAATAACATCAACCATAAATACAGTTATAGAGTTTCATTCGATTCAAATGAATTGATAAAAAACTGTATAAATAGTATCAAAGCAAACTTAACTTCAGTAACTAGATTAAAGTATAACGTAGTAACAGGTCAACAAAACAATCAAATTACAAAGATAGACTTAGATAACAAAAATAGCTTTTCTCAAGAAAGAAGTGGAAGCTATTCAGAAAATATAGACGCATCCCATTCTACCAGTGCCAAATATGACCTAATTTACAATATAACTAAGAAAACAAATCTTATTCGCAAAACCGTATCTAAGATTTTAATAGGAACTAAAGAAACTCTAAGATTTTTCAGAGAAAATCCAGAGGAATATATAAATAAGGTAAGTGAATTAATAAACCAACAGAAAGCATCAGTCATAGTGAACCATATTTCTTACTATCCCATGGAAGATAGATTTGAATCCGATATATTCAACGAATCTCATAAAGATTTCGATAGCAATAAAGTGTTTGAATCAAAGAAAGCAATTCAAGATTATGTCTTTGTTGATGGAAATGCTAAGAATGGAAACTCGATAGAGATGAATTTTGCTAAACAATTGGAAGCACAAAAAGATGTTAAAGTTTATGCAAAGCTTCCATCTAAGTTTTATATTCCAACACCGATGGGCAAATACACACCAGATTGGGCAATTGTTTTTGAAAATAATAAAAGTAGAGAGATTTATTTCATAGCTGAAACTAAAGGATCATTGGATAGTCTTGAACTTCGTGCAGTAGAGAAAGGCAAAATTAACTGCGCTAAATCTTTGTATAACAAAGAAGGATCCAAATTGCATTATGAGCAAGTAACCAAATTCGACGATTTATACAATTCGATAAAGATAATGGATAGCAAGCAACGTAAATAGCAGATATTATCTATGTAATCCACATTACGTAACGGTAGAGCAATTAATATTTCTTCATCCGACATCATATTATTCACTCTCCTCCTTTAAAGAGCTTATCAAAATTATAGTTTTATACTTAAATTAGTATTACAAAATTGTTATCAGTTATATTGAAAAGAGAAAAAATAAGTTCATTCTATATGTACAAATAAAATAATAAATGCTATCAAAATAAATATTTGGCAATTAATAAAAAATAAGTGAAACCATAAGTGAAAGAAAAAACTTATTGAAAGTGAAAATCAATATGCCTTTTATTCAATCTTTCTACTGTTACATTCTTGCAAATATTATTCTCAGAATTTGAAATCAAAATAAAGCTTCTATTACCTTTATCTTCCTTGTTTAAAGAATCTACAGCATCTCCTGTAGTTCCACTACCAGCAAAGAAATCGATTACGATGGAATTTTTATTTGTCGTTGCTCTTACTAATTCTTTCATCAATTTCAAAGGCTTTGGAGTTGAGAAATAAGTTCTATCACCAAATATTTCTTGTATTTCATCTTTGGCACTTGATGTAGTTCCAAAGCAATCAAAGATCGCTGGAACTTTACTATCCTTTTCCTTTAATTTATCCCCATCAATATAAGGCTGTTTTATTGAATTCAACTTAGATTCTAATGTGTTCTTACATATAATAATGTACTCATAAGGGGTTTGCTTTTTATTAGGATTTAAAACAATTCTATTCTTATCAAAAAATGGATTTATCTTCTTCCACTTATGAAGCGAAACACAGCCTTCCAAAAATATAGTTTTGCACAAATCAAACAATTCGTCTCTTTCACCTTCATCAATATTAATTACAAGGAATCCATTCTTAGTAAGTAACTTTCGAGCTAGAATAATTCTATCTTTAATAAATTTGATCCATCCGTCTTTAAAACCTGAATCTTTGTATCCAATATAAGATATATTGGAATTATATGGTGGATCTATCAAAATAGACTCAACTTTTCCATTCAAAGAATCTTGAATTCCTTTCAAAGAATATAGATTATCGGATTCTATTATATAATTGCCTCTACCCTTTCTAACTTCAAGGAAAGCTTTAGTATTTTCCAAAGAATTTTTATCTAAAAAAGTATCTTTATAAATAGAGACCTTTTCTAAAGAAGAACAATGAGCAAAAGCCCATTCTCCTATGTAAGTAACCCAATCAGGAACAAAGATATCCTTTAAACTATTACAATTAGTAAAACAGCTTTTTCCTATGGTTGAGACATTCTTTAAATCAATTGAAGTCATAAGATCACATCCAGAAAATGCACTTCTTTCCAACACATTTACAGACTCAGGCATAACAAAATCACCAACAGCCTTGTTTCTAGGGCAACAAATTATTTTAGTCTTGTCTTTATTGAATAAGATGCCATTATCTACTACAAATTCAGGACTATTAGAAACAAATTCTATATCACCGCATTGAACAAATGGATTATATCCAATAACCTTCAATGATTTTGGTAGAATCAATTTTTTTATACCATTACAAGAATAGAATGAATTCCTACATATTCTTTCTGTTCCATTTTTAATTACAAGTTCTGAAGTTTTACATGAGCACAAACATCCTATAACTTCTTTATTCATCGAATAAACAACAGAACCATCTATTTCATAAAATCTACTATGATTTTCTAAGGTTAGACTTTTGCATCCAGAAAAAGGAAAATTCTTCATATGAATCAAAGAAGAAGGAATAACTACTTTTGTTAGCTTATCGCACATATAGAAAGCATGTTTTCCTATGAGCTTAATTCCATTGGGAATAATATATTCACCTTTCTTCTTTATACTACAATAAATAACACCATCTTTCTTTCCGATAAGTACATATTCTTTATATTCAAATTCAGTGGATTGATTATCCAATTCAAGATTAGGACATCCTGCAAAAGGATTATCACCCATAGAAACAACATTCTTACCGATAGTAAATCTCTTTAAATTTCGACAATTGTAGAATAGATCACCACCAAGTTCTTCTACACTATCCGGACAAATAACCTCTTCTATTATTTGATTGTCCCAGAACAAACCAGATGCCAATTTTCTAACCCCATTTGGAACTATAACTACCTTTTCATTTCCATCATAGCTGACGGCCTCATCACCCACGATTTCAAACCCGTTCAACTTATAAGGCTTAGATAAAACACTGAGTTTCAAATCACCAAATCTACTTTCAAAGAATCCAAAATCATATATAGTTTCATCACCATTTTTTATGATTTCTTTTCTATCTATCAGTCCACTATATAATCTAGAAGAATAAAGAATAGAAAGATAGCTTCCCTCTTTCTTTGGATTTGGAATGGAATTTGGATTCATATCTAATCCCCACTCGACGCAACGAATATACGAATTACCACAATACACGTCGAATTCGTTATCCAAATCAACTATTATTGAGGAAGCTGGATATCCCAAGCTCAAAAGTCTATCAATACATTCTAGAACAACAAATGACTTATGCGTGTTCAGTTTTAATCCATAACTATTGACTATAGTTATTCCTTTATCAAAAATAGCTATTCCTAACTTTGCTGAAATAGTGCAACTGGTAGAACCATATTTTTTAACAAAGATATCAGGTTCTATTTCTTCAAATCCTAAGGCCCAATACAAAGCGATATATTTCATATCCTTTATAATTCTATTATCAATTGGAGTATTCATTAATTTTATCTTCCTATCTTAATAAACTCAGGTTCTTTATTTGAATTGTCTTCTATTTCTTTAAATCTTTTCAAGATAAGCTCACTATTTTCAGTAGGAGTTCTAAAATCAGTTTCAATCCATAAAGTTTCCAATTTATACTTCTTACAAAAATATTCCATTTTTTCATAAATCATAGAAGATAGAGATATCTTCTTGATATCACTATCTTTAGGGTCTCTTTGTTTTAATCTTTGAAGTATGGTGGAAGGAGTTGCATACAAGATTACAGTCAAAGCAGGTTTACCTAATTTGGATAATAAGAAGTCATAGACATCTTGATTATATTCAGCACCAGACCAAGCGTAATTAGAGCATAGATGTCTATCAGTGACAATGTTATTATCTTTGTACTTTCCATACATATAAACTGATCCTAACCCATAGAATAGAGAAGTGAAATTTCTATCAGGATTAGAATTGACTTTATCTCTTATCCTTAAATACTCGTCAAAAGAATCACCTTCATCAAACAATTCATGAAGTGGTTTTTCAATAAACTTAAATCCCAATTCCTTGGCTACTATATTTGAGATAGTAGTCTTTCCAACTCCATCAAATCCTTCAATTGATATATGCTTCATCCTTGTTCTCCTCCTTTAAATGAATAAGTTCATCCAAAGACATAGGCGTAAAATCAGTAACATCCATTTCATCTCGGCTAAATCTTTAAATGGTCTATGACACACTTTGAAGACAGACCTGTCTTCAAAGTGTAAATCAGATGTTTGATAAATCATTTCAATTAGGCCTCCTATTCTTTACTTCAGCTTTCTTGCCATCAGTAAACCCATCAAGAATTTCCAAATAACCAGAAACACGTCTAATTCTAGTGATATCGATAGAGCCACAAGAAGTACATTTGTCAAAGACACCTTTATTCTTACATTTATTACATACATCCATAGGAAAATTAAATCCAAGATAATGAACACCAGACTGGATGGCAATTTCCATCAAATCCTTTAGACCTTCAATATTTCCTAATGGGGCTTCTTTTAATTCAACATAAGATATCGATCCTCCATTACAGTATTTATGAAATGGTCCCTCGATCATTAGTTTTCTATAAGCCGGCATACGGGAATCCACCTCAACATGAAAGGAATTAGTATAAAAGCCTTTCTTAATAATATCGTTTGAAGAAGTAAATACTTTGGAATCTAATTTAGTAAATCTTCCACTTATGAGTTCTCCACTAGTCGCTAACAAGGAAAAATTCAATTTGTATTCTTTAGTTAAAGAATCACAATAATTTCTCATATACTTAACAAACTCTAAAGTCATTTTCTTTATAGACTCATCTTCCCAATACTTCTTACCAGATAATATTTCTATCATCTCACTAAGTCCTATGAATCCGATAGATAGAGTTCCATGTCTGAAAACATCATATAAAGAATTATTATTAAAATTCTCACACCACATATTATATTTAGAATTTTGAGGAAACTTGTCAGATCCAAGTCGACATGTTTTATTGAACCTATCCAAAAGAATATCCTTGGTTATAGAAGCTATATGAGACCATTTTAACTTAAGAGCTTCTATTTTATCCTTAAGACCATAAGTAGGGTGTTCCTTATTGATTTCAAATGCCAATCTAGGAAGATTAATAGAAATGTTATCTATATTTCCTCTACCTATAGAGCCAATCTTTCCATACAAATCATCTACAACTCTGGTTCTACAGCCCATAACTGAAATAATCCTAGGATCAATAAGCTTATCTTCTTCACAATCACAAAGTAAATAATTAGGCATCATCTTAGAAGATGTACAATCTAATGCCAAATTTAATAAATCGAAGTTTTTATCTCCTTCAAATCTATTAACTCCATCATGCACTTTGAATACTAAATTTGGTTTATAGACTAAAGGACCTAAAGATTTAAATTCCTCTATTGTTACTTTTGCTATGAATCTAGCCAAATCAGTTTTAGCTAATCCTATATTCAAAGTGACATAATAGCTAGTAAGACCCATTCTATTATGATTCCCATTGCACCAAAGAATAAAGCTTTTGATTGAAGTTCTTAATATATCAAGATTGGATTCATTTTCGATAAATCCAAGCTTGACTAAAATCTCAGCTAAATCATCATCCCAATTCGCAAATGACATTCCTCCACTTTGCTCATTACCATAATTTTCTATCAACAATTCAAAGTACTGAATCAATAATATAGGTAATTCAGAAGATTTCAAACCTTTAAATATAGAATAATCAAAATTACTCAAATCAAAAGTAAGACAATTGTAAGTCTGACCATATGCATCTAAATCATGAATATGGATATATCCATCTTTATGAAGTTTAGACCATTCTTCAGGTAAAGAATTCAAAATAGCGTTCTTGAATTCTTTCTCACCTAAAGAATAATTATTTCCTACATAACTATATCTGTTAGCTGCATTTTCATTATTGTTTTGTTTCATTATGTTTACCTCAATTTTTCAAAAACTTGATTTGAAGATCCGACAAACGGGATAGTGGAAGTACGTTTAGATAATATGAAAGGACCATATTTTAAATAATTGATCTTAGATAGTATGTCTTTAGGAACGTCCTCTTTCCTATGACCTGTATAAAGTACGATGTTAAATTGCTCTTTATACAATTCATCCACCAGAGTTTCCAAAGCTTTTAGTTGGAATAAAGGTTCTCCACCTGTTATGGTCACTTTTTTAGTGATACTGTTCTTCTTCAACTCATTTATTAGTACCTTAATAGACCATTTATACCCACCCTTTATATCCCATATCTTCTGGTTTTGACAAAAAGGACATCTAAGGTCGCAGCCTTGCATGAATATCAGTGTTCTAAGACCCGGTCCATCAATGATACTATAATCATAACAAATACAATTTAAGTAAATATCATCCATATTCCTATTCCTCCAGTTCTGAATTTATAATCTTGAACCTACACACATATCTATCTTCTTTTTTCCATTTCAAGTAATTCGAAGAAAGAATACTGGAATTTCTAATTCTTTTAGTAGACCTATTAATCCTTAAGGATTTGACTCTATTCTTTAGGCCTATACAATTCTTAATATCCTTTGAATTTCTACACTGAAGATATGGATCATTCCTATTTATTTCCATAAGTTCTTTATATTCGTCATAGTCAATTTCAATTACTGAGATTACATCATTCAAGCTATGATGTTTAACCCTTGGTTTATTTATGGCTATTTCCATAGCCATACCTTTGGACATAGCTCTTATGGCAAATGCTATAGGAACATATTTCTTTCTACCCACATGACCACATCTGCAAACAACTTTATAATACTTTGAATAATCCATTTAAGGAATCCTCCGTTGAGTAACTTAAATATAGAAATTCAACGGATTTAAATGGTCGCTTTGAAAGCGACATTTAGGAAAAATAGTTTTTCAAAGAATCAGTTATTTTCATAATAATTGCAAAGTCCCTCATAGTACATCTTCGGATTGGAGTCTTTATAATTGACAATTGCTTTATAAAACCTTGTTTTTTTATATTGGATTTAATGTTGTCCTGTTCTTTATACCCTCTCTTCTCATAATTGTTTGTTGCCCAAACAATATTCATCTTGGTGGTTCTATCGCAAAGAAGTATATCCAGTATTTCAAGGTTTTCATTCAAGAAAGTTTTATCTTTCATCAGCTTTCAACTCCCTTCCAATTTATTTTACGGAGTAATACCACAAAATGAATAATATTTTTCAAAGTCTACTATTTGTGAGTCAAATTTGAAGGTTATTATATGATTAGATAAAAAGCATTCACCTATTCTTCTCTTTTTAATATTTTTAAACTTTTTTCTTTCCATTTATTCCAAGTATCAAAATAAAAGGGGTCTTTTTCATTGTTCTTAATAATAATAAACCTATCCTCATCGTTCATCATCGAACATTTATATTCAATTCCATTTACTTTAATTGTTAAAACACTCTCTTCTCGATTTTTACCATTTGTAGGTTCTAATTCCATAGTTATACCCGAATCTTTATTAGCTTCATTCAAAGCCTTTTTCAATGCAAAGGTATAGTATTCCCACCATTGTCCGCTTCTAAATTTCTTATCTAAAAGCAAGACATACTTGTCTGAATAATAATAGATGTTTCCATTGCGGCACTTTTGAAACACTCCATCATATATAACAAAAAACTTATACCATGGTTTTGGATCTTCTTTTTTGTTATCTTCTTTTTTGGAATGTTCTAAATCTTTTATTTTGTAATCTTCTATTATTCTTTTAAGAACTTCTTCAATATTATCTTTATTAGGATCAAATAAATTTAAGACTTCTCTAAGACCATCCAATAAATTGAACTTATATTTAACATCCTCAGGATTGTTAGAACTATAGCAGTTCAAGAATGTATGTAATGATATATCACGATCATTATTTAGCAAAGGAAAAGATAATAGATTATTTCTTCTCTCCCAAAAGAAAGAACCCTTTGCTTTTGCTAAGATAGCTCTTAATAAGAGTTCATAATTAGTAAATTCACCTATAATAAAGTTTTGGATAAAAATAATCTGTTTTAGAGTTTTTTCAAAAGATTCATAAGAGACATCTTCAATTCCTATCTTACTTAAACTATCATTATTTCTCACTAAGTAGAAAATAAATCCTAATTGACCTTTATTTTTCAATTCACTATAGCCTTTGTTAAACAAAACAACATATCTACTATCTTTATCAATTAATTTAGCCTTTAATATCTCTTCTTCCACTTGTTCTTTCATAAGTCCATTTCTAATTGATTCTTTTGTCTTATTATCTATTGATAAAAAGAATTTATAAACACCATGGGACTTTATTGAATTATCGATCAAAACCTTGACTGACTTCAATGCTTTAACTAGATTAGTTGGACTATCCAAATAAGGACGTTGATTTTCAATTATTCTATTAGTGACAGTTTCTATTTCATTAAGTAAGTTTCTTTTATCAGTAAACTCCATATCATTTTTTGTAAACAGCGAAGATACTGAATAATAGTAAACGAATATTTCAAAAAGATCTGCTCTTTCTATTTTATTTTGACCATTATTATTTTGATAATCTCCTAACCCAAATATCTTTCTATTCACAGATTCAATTTGTTTATCTTTAATAGATTTAAAAGAACCAATCATAGCATCAAGAAAGCTAGAAATCATTTGACACGAAGCATGACATGATTCCGGAGTAATCCATTCTTTATCAACTATTCCTTTTTTATATTTATTTTCTATTTCAATTAATATTTTATCGTTTATATTGTTCAGATCTAAACCTACTAAATATTGAAGATAAAAAATATTGCTTAATAAGTTATAGAAAGAATTATCAAAGCTTTTTTCTTTATTTTTATCATTCTCATCTAATTGATTCCAAACATACTCAGTCCACTCGGCATCTAATTTTGTTTTATCTTCATCATCCCAATATTTATCGATATCTGATTTTAGATTTTCAAAAGGAGACAATGCTTTGCCACGAGCATTGATTTTTATATAAAGATCATCGCTTTTGCTTATATCATCGACATAAATAAAGTCAAACTGAAAGGGATTATTTTCATCTTTGTCAATAAAATTGACTATTTCGATTTTATCACCTAAGTCCTTTATTCTTCTACTGATTTCCACGATGATTGATAGCATATTTATAATGGACACATCATAATTCCATTCAGTCATCATGAACCAATCCTGGCTCATGATAAAACCTTTTAAATCTTTTCCATCTTTATTCCAAAAATCATTATAAATATTGTTTTTCTCCTTTGAATCTAAAAGCCAAGATAAAAAAGATTCTATGAACCTATTAGTAGAAATCCTTGTTTGGTAGGATAAATTTTCTTTAATAGAATTAATCTCATCATATTTATTAAACTTAAAATAAATCAGCAAGTACAAGAAATAAAGAGTAGTCAGTCTTTGTTGACCATCATAAGGATAAAACAATGTGCTTTTATATGATTCTTCGACTCTACCATATATAAACCCCAGATCGATTGATTTTGATTGAGACTTAATACAATCAAATATATCATCTAGAAAACGATCTCTTTTATATTTTATTGATTCATTACTATCATCTCCTTGAAGATAGTTTCTTTGAAATTCAGGAACATAAATAATATAGTCATTTATAAGTTTTTTAAAATATGATGAATTGTTGTTACCCATTCGTATCTTCTCCTTTCAATTTTAAAAAATCAGTCACTTTTTTTGAAATATCCTTAAGGTAAGCTTCTCTATTATTTTTAGTCCAAAAATTCAAATTATCATCGGAATCAACATCAGAATAAAACTTTAGGAAAATTCTCTCGGTACAAAGAAGCAATGGATATACATAATCTTCTTTATCCATTTCACCTTTGGCTTTTTTCAAAATCATTTCCCTTTTGGTAATAAATAGCGAATTTTTATATGTTCTATTAGTTGTTGAATCAAGTAAACATAAATTCCAAATTCCATCTTTTGTTGAAAAATACTCTTTTGCATCATCGTTATCAAAATTATCAATTATCATGATATCTCTTAATTTATTAAATTCTTTGTCGTTTTTAAACTTATCCAATTTCTTTTGTCCATGAGAAGCTTCTTCAAAAGAATTAAACAAAGTTATTAAATTAGAATCTTTTAATTTTTCTATCGTCTTTTTAATAGCACTATTATTATTTATATACCATTCATATCTTGATTTCTTATCTGCTTTTTCTTCAGCTGTTGCATGGATATGCTCTATATCATAGTTCTTTCCACCATCATACAAATTAAAAGGAAATCTTATTTTTTCATACGAATAAGACTGCAAATTATGAAGTAATAATATTTCTTTTATTTGATCTTTATTCTCCTTATATCGAAGTCCTTTTAACCATTCGTCTAGATCATCAGTTTTTAAACCACTCAATACTTTCCCTTTTATTTTTACTCTTATTGCCGTCTTAAATTCATCTAATTTTTCATCTTCATTACAATACTTATAGAAATCTTCTGATATGCCAATGTCTTCACAAATACAAAATCCAACAAGGTGATAAGCATCAAAGTCATAATATAATTTCTGCATTCTATTAAAGCACTTAACAACTTCATTCCAGCAATGAGAAATAGTGTCCACTATATTCGCATTTTTATCATCTTTAATCCTTTCATAAATAGCATTAAAAGGGTCATCAGTTTTGTATTTCTTATATTTCTCATTTCCACATACGACTTCAAATAAAAAATCCATCCTGTTAATACTTCTATCTTTTTCTGGGCAAACAAAAGAATAGAATTCATCATGCATCAAAACAGTTTCGATATCATCCCATTCTTTTGCGATGATATTTTGTAATCTAGTCAAGCTTTGTCTTTCTTTAATAGGATCGATAGGAATAAATAATCCATATCCATCAGAAGAATATACAAACCTACAACTATTATCAATCTTATTATTTTCAAATATATGGCCTAGAAACAATGCTTTGATAAGTTCTGAACAAGATAATGGTATTCTTCCTTGATTTATGTTTTGAAAAGTTTTAGCTTCATCATCATCGATATTCCTCTCCTGAACAACAAAACGGGTTCTTTCTTTTTCAAATAGCACATTTTTTATAGCATTTTTTCTTTCTTTATCTTCTACGAATTTCCTACCTTCCTTTTTTTGAAACCAAGCTTCTATTACTTCATATGCGTGAAAGATGTAGTAAAGCTCCATACTTTTTCCTACATCCTCTTCTTTTTTATTAGAAATATTGTCTAAGAAATCTTTAGTTTTTTCTCTAGTATCATAGGAGATATCAAGACAATAATCCTTACCCATTCCCAAATAAGAAGCTATCAATTTAATTGTAGTAAGCCTTTGTTGTCCATCCAAAACATTCCATGTATCATCATTCTTATTACTCTTCTTTAAAATAAGAGGTTGTAAAGGATAAAAATCATTTGTGCTATCTTCATTAGTATTATAGAATTCATACAAATCATTCAGCAGCAATGTAATTTCCTTTTCTCCCCATCTATATGTTCTTTGAAGAGATGGAACATTAAACTTTTTATATTTAGACACAATATATTTAACACTCAACCATTGAAAATTATCCATAACACCCCCTTAAATAGCCTTTATTATTTTACATAAAAAATGTTATTAAGTAACAAAACTAATAAATAAAACAATGAAATGTACAAAAATTATCTGATTCTATATACAAATCCTTTCAAATAACAAAGACAAGAATCTGAATTCAATCATGCAAAACAATACTTAACTAACGATAGAAAAAGATATTTAAATCCAATTTCGCTTTGTTTTTTAATATATCATTTATATCATTAGTAAAAAAATATTTCATTAAAAATATATATTTGTTATTCCTCTAAATTAATTTTTGTATATAATAAAAATCAAGAGGTATCTTTTATGATAGATATTGGAAATTCTATTTTATTCTTTTCAATGCTTATGTCTGGTGTAACTAATATGAAAGCAGATTATTCGAAAGATTATATTACTTCCTTGGATTATCATTCCTCTACTCCAGTAGCAGCATTAAGGAGCACTAAAAATTATGAATAAATATAAATATTTACCTTGTCTATTCATTACCTTGAGTTTAATCTCTTGTTCGTCTAAAAATAATATTACTAACCTTATACACACAGAACCGGCTTATCTAGGCGATTATCAACTCTATGGCTATGAGAAAGGTACTTTAAGAAAAAATAACGAAAATAAATATTATGTTTCTGATAGATTTGGATTCGCACATTATCTTTGTGTTACTAGAGCCACAAAAGAACCTGATGTCTTGTTCTATTCAGCCATAGATACAAACATCAGTTACAACAAGAAAAAGGAAACAAATCGCTTAACGTTAGAAGACTTTGAAGTAGGAGAACAAGTTATCTTTTGGTGGGACCTAGGATTTGAAGGTAATTATAAGTACTACAACTTACCTGTGATGTACATATGGAAATATTCAGATAAAGTTGAATTAACACCATTCCACAAAGAAAAAGGTGATTTTTTAAAGCCAAACTCTGAAAGAGAAAGAGCTTGGGACAAATTCTTTGAAACCACTGATGGCAAAATCTATTGCAGCTACTATGACTACAATGAATCTGGTATGGTTTTCGATTGGAAGTATCAACCGACCACTTATAAGGAAAGTCATACTTATGATTGCTATGTACTTGATGGATGTAATTTAGCTGCATTTTTGATATGTAATGAGGAAACATTCTAGTTTGAGTTTAATAAGTTTACTTGATTAAATTATCTCGCTTAATCAAGCGTTTGTTTTTGTATGGAACTGAAAAATGCAACACATACAAATGCAACACATACAGCTATTACTTCAAAAGCATATAAATTGCAAAGTGTGGATGCATTGTGTGGTCATCAACATTTGGGTAATAAATTTTAAGAAGATAAAGTTCATAAAATGGATATAGATCATTCAATCAGCAAATGCCAAAATTATAATGAGAAAGGATAATACGCAGTAATATTTCTAAGTAAGACTACCGACGTTTTAAAGCAGTAATTGTAAGAGTATTTGAAATTATTGGTTCGTTAACTCCGTCAATATAAATTTCCAAAGTAACATAAGTTACATTGTCATTAATATAATCTTTATTCTTCTCCAAATGATATGTACATCCTTCTATAGTTGGATTATTTTTAAATGAACAATCTTTACTAGCATCACTATCTTTTTTTCGTGCTTTCCACTTAAAACTTGTCACTTTGCTTTTTATACCACTCGGCAAAATTGTTTTACCAAATTTAAAAGTGTTTATTCTAATAAAGAAATCTAAATAGAAAAATAATTCCTTTCTCAAAAATTTTAAAAACTTCTAGAAAGAAACTATATTCAATTTTTATTGATAATTTCAGCTATAAAAGCACTTTAAATCATAAATTAACCTAGAATTAATGTTAAGTGTTAAAATATAACTCAGTTTAGTCTAAAGAGATACTAATTCAATAATTAAAGGATAGGTGATAAATCGATGAAAAACAGCGGTCTATTAAAGAACAAGACTCTAATAATCGGCTGTGGAAGACTTGGTTCTTCCATAGCTAACAAGGATTCCTCCAGCGGAAAAAACGTTATGATCATGGATTCTGATCCAATGTCTTTTGAAAAACTATCCGAGGGATTTAGTGGTTATACATTTGTTGGAGATGCCACTGATATGTCTCTTCTCGAAGAAGCATACATAACTTCAACAAGAGAAATAATCATCACCACTGGTGATGATAACACCAATGTCTTTTTAGCATTAGTCGCTAGAAAAATATACAACGTTCCTCAAATCTACGTTAGATTGGACGATCCTAACTTGGAAGTTTTATTAGAGAACTGTGACGTCCATGCAATCTATCCTTTCAAGCTCTCTTTAGAAGAATTTTTAGATATAAGAGAAAAGAATGATGGAGGCTTAAAGAAATGAGAATAGTAATAGCTGATGGCAGCTCTGCTGCTGACTATGTCATCAAAGCCTTTAGAAAGATAGGAAACGAGTTGATTATCATCAACTCGAGAAAAGATATAGTTCAATATCTAGTCAAATCCAATCAAATTCCAGTTATCTATGGTGAGCCGTACAAGACTTCAATACTAAGGGAAGCGCATATCGAAGGAGCTGATCTTTTTATAGCGTTAGGAAAGGAAGATACGGATAACTTTGTAAGCTGCATGTTGGCAAAGAAAGTCTTCCATGTCAAGAAATGTATTTGTACAGTGAACGACCCTTCATATGTCGAATTGTTTAGAAAATTAGGTCTAGATAGTGTCGTATCATCAACACAGATCTTAGCTTCATCGATTTTTAGTGAATCTTCACTTGAGAAATTTACTAAATCCATGTCTTTTGAAGATGATAAAATTGTTTTAACTGAAATCATAGTTAAAGAAAACTATGAATTGAGTGGAAGAAAGATTATGGATATAAACTTTCCTAAGACCGGAACAATCTCATGTGTCTATAGAAAGCCAAGCGTCATAATTCCTAACGGACAAACCACCATCTATCCAAACGATAAGCTTTTTATCGTCTCTTCTCCTAAGGAACAAAAAGACATTATCAAGTTCGTACAAAAAGAAAAGAAAGTTGTGCAATAATGAAAAAGCAAGCTAAAGGTTATAGATTAATTTTCGGTTATTTGGGAATATTCCTAATATTAATAGGAATCATCACCATGCTCCCTTTGATTCTACTTGCTTTTTATCCAGGTGAATCAAACTGCTGGTTAAGTTTTTTCATACCGGGAATGAGTTCGATAGGATTAGGATTCTTGCTATTTCTTTTGATTTATAAACGTGAAAGAACACAACTAGAAAAATTCCAGGATTCAGCATTACTAGTCATGATATGGTTATCAGCCATTCTTATTGGATCCGTACCATTCATGTTAAGAGGATATACAACTCCTGACTTTGCTAAATATAGAATGAATTTCTCAGATGCCGTATTTGAATCCACTTCCGGATATACTAGTACAGGTTTGACTGTCTTTAACTTTGATATGTCTTACCCCGGATACCATATCTTCACATTTTATAGGAGCATATTACTACTGTTTGGTGGAATAGGTTTGGTCTTGATTGTCACTTCCGCAATTTCAGATAAATATGGATTAAAGCTTTATACAGCCGAGGGCCATAACGACAAGCTTATGCCAAACCTAGCAAAATCTGCAAGATTGATCTTGTTGATTTATATTGGATATATCATTCTTGGGTTCCTATCTTATTGGCTGATAGGAGGAATGGAGCCATTCGATGCCATCAACCATGCGATAGCAGCTATTGCCACAGGTGGCTTTTCAACTAGAGAAGGTGGTATACCTGAAATAATAAATGAAGGTGGATATAATTCTATTACTGGTTGGCCAGTAAATGGATTAGCAATAAATATAACATCTATTATTTTGATGCTTCTAGGTGGAACAAATTTCGTATTACATCTTTTCTTATTCAAAGGAAAGTTGAAGAAGATACTAAAAGATTCAGAAATAAAATTTTTCTTGATCTTAAGCATTATTATGATTCCTTTGTTCTACACTTCTATATTCACTTCCTTAAGTCAGCAACTCTCAGTTTTAGATTCTTGGAGAGAAGGAACATATCTATATTTTTCTGCCTTGACTACTACTGGTTTCTCTACTACGACTGATATAAAACAATTAGGTGAAGCTGCTTTAATTCTATCCATCATAGCAATGACCATCGGTGGTGGAATGGGATCTACAGCAGGTGGTGTAAAGCAATATAGATTTGTCGTAGCCTACAAAGCTTTATATTGGTCTTTAAGAGATAGACTTTCTTCAAAGAGAAAATTCTATCCCCACACAATATATAGATTAGGAGAAAGTAAAGAAATCAACAAATTAGATTTCTTAGAATCCTATGGTTATTTGATTCTTTATGTAACTATCATGATGGTTGGAGGCACAATAATAACCATATTAGGAAAGAATACCGATGGATATTCGGCTATCGAATGCATATTCGAGTTTGCATCCGCATTGTCTGGTACTGGATTGAGTGTTGGAGTTACAACCGGTGTAGGTCTTCCTATTGCTAATGCTGTAGCGATAAGATGGGTCTTAATATTTGGAATGTTTGCAGGACGTTTGGAGTTGATTTGCATATACTTAGCTTTCTATAGATTCGTTAGAGATATTCTTAGAAGGCCTACTTATTAAAATTTGCATCGGTGAATATAAAAGAGGATTTACAAAAATCCCCTTTTTTCTTGTATAATTTATAAATTGTGATGGGAGGTAGGAATATGAAAATAAATGGTGATGAATATGATCCTATAGATTACTATCTGAATGAACTTAAGCCCAAATTAAAAGAAAATGCTGAAAAATACATCGATGAATTGTTGAAGAAAGCCAATATTAACACCGGTGAGAATGAAGATCTAAGTAAGAAATATAGATCAGCTAGAGATAATCACAACGCAAATGAATATAGATTGAAGAAACTAAAAGGGTGGAGAACCTTCTTCTACGTTGTCATGGCAATCGGTCTGATAGCTATGATTATAGGAATCCTCATGTGGGTAGGAAATTCAAAAGCGGCAGATGGAAATATAATTCCTGGCTTAATCACCACATTAGTAGGTGGTGCAATCGCCATCACTTGTCTTTGTGTAAATATCTTCTATTACAACAAAAAGATAAAGGCTCAATCCTTAATAGCTAAGGAAACTGGCGACAAAGCTAGTGAAGCTTACAACAACGTCTATAACTCTATAAAAAATGTCTACAATTACTTTGATTTCAGCGATTTCAAAAAGGTCTTAAAAGAGACTACAGACATTTTTGAATTAGATGATTACTTAACTCCACAAAAGCTAAGAATGTTGGAGAAAGTATATCAATATAGTGAATCCCTTTCCAAAAACGAATGTATAGTCGATGTACAATCTGGATCAATCCAAGGAAATCCGTTCATAAGATTGAATGTGAAGAGAATGGACGAAGTGAGTCAGACCTACACCGGATCAAGAGTTGTCACTTATACTGAAACATATAGAGATTCAGATGGAGATCTCCACACTAGAACTGTAACTGAAACATTGATCGGACATTACACTGCACCTCGTCCTACATATGGAATTAATTCTTACCTAATATACGGAAATACTGCCGCACCAGACTTAACCTTTACTAGAACTCCAAACATGACTGGAAAGATTTCCGATGCTGAAGTTGAAAAAATAGCTAAGAGAGGTGAGAAAGAATTGGACAGACTTGCTGATCAAGCCATCAAACAAGGAAGAAACTTCACTCCTTTAGCAAATACTAAGTTTGAAGTCATGTTTAAGGCCTATGATAGAAACAACGAAGTTCAATATAGATTATTATTCACACCTTTAGCTCAGCAAAACATGTTGGAAATATTGACTGGAAAAGCAGGATTTGGTGATGATTTTGGCTTCTACAAGGAACATAAGATCAACATCATTTGTTCTGCTCATGGTGGTGCAATCTACAACTATGAAAGATTCTATGTGAACTACGATTTCAATGAATTAAAGAAAGACTTTGTAGATGAAATACAAAGAGTCTTCGATTCAATATTCTTCGACCTTATTCCACTATTAGCTATACCTTTGTATCAAACCACAGAAGGTGGGGAATTCAATGTCGATGAAGATCTACCTAATGTATCCAGATATGAGGCTGAGACTGTTGTAAATAACTACGATGACTTAAATGTCTTTAGACCTGCCGAAACCTCTACAGATCAGATACTCAAAGTCAATTTTGATGGAAAGAGCAAATCTACTGATCAATACTCTGTATTGTCGACTTCAAACAAAGTATACGATAGGGTATATGTCGACATGGTCATGGCCGGTAATGGAAGATTATATCCTGTCGATGTTCCTTGGAAAGAATATGTTGAAGCAGCAAGACGAACATTCATCCATATAGAGGATTTCAAACCCGAAAAGAAGGAAGGTGAAGAAGAGCCAGTCATGAGTTATGGTCAAAGATACCCTATGAAAGACACAAACCAAACTATTTTCAGATATCGTTGGAATCTAGGCTTTCCACTTGGTGGTGAAAGAGACCAAAGTTATGATAAAATAGTTGATGAAGATATGTAATTCTTTACTTGTTCAAAAAAAGAACAATGATGAAAGTCGAGTCTATTAGATAAAAAAGAAAGGACAAAAAATTATGGCAAACCCATTAGATGAAGTAAATGATCCTATCGCCGAGCAAGGAAGAGATGTCAACGTCATCCAGAAGCAAATTCCTGTCAAAGTCGGAGTAGGATCCACTATTTTCGAAGTTTTGTTGTGGATATTTGGAATCATTCCAGGAATAATCTTCTTGTTCATGAAGCAAAATGCTAGAAACCACCTCCGTTCTTTGGAGCAAAGGGTTCAACACGATGCTTCAACAATTGACAACTTCTTGGAACAAAGAGTTCAAATCTTGAAGAACGCTGCCAAGCTCTTGGACAAGGCTATCGATCTCGACAAGGATACCTACACAAAGATTGCTGCTTATAGAAGTGGAAATGGAAAAGCTGCTGACGACAATCTCAGAAATGAGACAAACGCTAACATCGACAAGCTCTTCGGTCAAATCAACGTTGCTTTCGAGCAATATCCTGACCTCCAAGCTCATAACGAACTCGAAGAGTGCTTGAGACAAAACTCCTACCTCCAAAAGGAAATCACTGCTGCCAGAGAGCAATACAACGATACTATCTATAAGTGGAACCATGACATCATGCAATGGCCTACCAAGATGATCGTCGCTGCTAAAGACGGATACACCACTAGAATCCCCTTCACTGCCAGCAAGGAAGTCAAGGAAGAAGCTAGAGGAACATTCTTCTAAACTAGTAGAAATTAGGAATCTAAAAAGGATGTGTTCAATCACACATCCTTTTTTTATCCGATTTGATTTTTCTATCTAAGTTTAGGAAATAAATTAAGAAATGTAAGGCTTTGTAAAAGTGCTTTCAATAAAACAATATTATGATATATACGTCACAAGTAAAGGATTTCACCCTTTTATAGAGAGGATATTGAAATGAAACATGAAGATTTGATTAAGAAAATGACAGTTGAGCAGAAGGCTTCAATGATGTCAGGAAAGACAGTTTGGGAAACTATGGATATTCCCGAACTTGGAATTCCTTCGATTTGGTTATCTGATGGCCCTAGCGGACTTAGAAAACAAGCTGGTGATTCAGACCAGTTGGGATTGAATGAGTCTTTGAAGGCTACCTGCTTTCCTTCAGTCGCAGCAGTCACAAATTCTTGGAATCCAGAGATTTCCGAAAAAGTCGGAGCTGCAATCGGTGCAGAAGCCAAGGCTAGAAGAGTCTCTGTCTTGTTAGGACCTGGCTGCAACACCAAGAGAAACCCACTTTGCGGAAGAAACTTTGAGTATTCTTCCGAAGATCCTTACCTCGCTGGTAAGATTGATGCTGGATACATCAGAGGTATCCAATCCAACGGAATCGCTGCATGTGTAAAGCACTTTGCCACCAACTCCCAAGAATTGAAGAGAGAGTCCATGGATTCAGTCGTGGATGAAAGAACACTCCGTGAGCTCTACCTCACCAACTTCGAAATCGCAGTCAAGGAAGGACAAGCACTTTGCATCATGTCCGCCTATAACTCCTTAAACGGATACTTTGCAAACGAAAACAAGCATCTCGAAATGGATATCTTGAGAGATGAATGGAATTTTGACGGTGTTGTAGTGACTGACTGGGGTGGAAACAACGACAGAGTCGAAGGTTTGAAGTGTATGAACTCACTCGAAATGCCTACCACTGTCGGTGAGACCAATAGAGAAATCGTCAAAGCCATCAAAGACGGAAAATTGGATGAATCCATCCTCGATCAAAATGTCGACTACCTTTTGGATTTAGTCTTCAAGACCAAGACTCCCTATGACAAAGATCAACCTGTCGATTTCAAGAAAGATGCAGATATCGCTAAGGAAGCTATGGATGAATCCGTAGTCTTGCTCAGAAATGAAGGAAACATACTTCCTTTGAACAATGATGTCAAAGTTGCAGTTATCGGTGATTTTGCAGAGAATCCTCGTTACCAAGGTGCAGGTTCTTCCATCATCAATCCTTCTGAAATCGTCTCAGGCCTCGAAGCTATCAAAGCTTCAGGCTTGAACTTCATCGGATACGAGGAAGGTTTCAAGAGAATTGGAAGAAAGACCAAGAAGGGATTAGTAAAGAAAGCATTGGCTTTGGCTGCAAAGTCTGATGTAGTCCTTCTCTACTTAGGATTGGATGAATTCTCCGAAGTCGAAGGTATGGACAGAACCACTTATGTCATCCCTCAAAACCAAATCGATTTGATTAAGGCTTTAAGAGCTACTGGAAAGAAGATTGTCACCATTCTCTCCTGTGGATGTGCTGTAGAATTAGGTGCCATTCGTGACAACAGCGACGCTATCATCTATGGATCACTCTGTGGACAATCCGGAGCAAAATCCATTGTCGATATCATCACCGGAAAAGTAAATCCTTCTGGAAAATTGTCTGAAAGCTTCCCTTGCCAATACAAGGATGTGCCCTCATTCAACTACTATCCTGGAAAGGATGTGACTTCTGAATATAGAGAAGGATTGTTTGTCGGATATCGTTACTATCTCACAAGAAATATCAAAGTTTGCTATCCTTTCGGATTTGGTCTCTCCTACACCAAGTTCGAATACTCTAATATCAAAGTTGACGAGAAGGGTGTCACCTTCAAGGTGAAGAATGTCGGTGATAGAGAAGGTAAGGAAGTCAGCCAACTCTACATCGGACTTCCTAGCTCTGGAATCGTTCGTCCTGTACGTGAACTCAAAGGATTTGTTAAGACCAACTTGCTTCCTGGAGAAGAAAAAGAAGTCTTCATTCCTTTCGATGATAAGTCATTCCGTTACTTCAACATCAAGACAAACAAATGGGAAGTCGAAACTGGAGACTATGAAATTTCAATAGGTTCTTCAAGTGTCGACATGCAATTGACCACCTCATTCCATGTCGAAGGAACAAATGCACCTCTTCCTTATACACAAGAAGAGCTTCCTCACTATTTCACTGGCGATGTAACAAATGTTCCCGATGCTGAATTTGAGAAGTTGTTGGGAAGACCTATTCCTCCTCACACCTTCACATGGTTGAACAAGAGAAAGACAAGAATCGAAATCACCTCAAACACCACTATGTCTGACCTCAAATATGCAAAGGGCTGGACTGGAAGATTCTTCGCTCATGTAATCTCCGGTTTGACCAAGATGTTCAGAAAGTTCGGAAACGAAAAGATGGCTGATACCTTGATCATGGGTGTATCTAACCAGACCGTCAAAGTCTTGTCTAGAATGACAAATGGTGCCATCTCATGGGATCAACTCCAGGGTCTCTTGATGATGTTCAACGGACATTTCCATAAAGGATTGCATCAATACTTCAAGGCTGGAAGAGAGAAGAAAAAGTTAAATAAGCAGTTGAAGAAAGAAGCTGAAGCTAAGAAAGCTAACGCCTAATAAGTAGTTGAAACTCGGTAAGAAAGCTCAGGACAACCCTGAGCTTTTTATATAAAATTATGAAAGAAAATTGTAAAGATAGGAAATGCAGGCGTTTCATAAAACTTTATATTTTGACTTTTAATAATTTTAGGCCCGCTGAATTTCATTTAAAGTATAAATATATGAAAGCCTTTACAGTTCTTTCTTTCTCTTGAATTATAATAATAATTACGAGGTATAAAAATGAAAAAGAAATCTCTGCTTTTGCTTTCAGGTCTTTTGTTGATTTCCTTGGGACTTGAAAGTTGCAAGGAAACACCAAGGACAACTACGACTCAGCCTAATCAGACAGATTCTGGTAAGCCGTCAACACCATCTGACAAGCCAGACAAACCGGATACTGGTGGACAACCTACAAATCCTACCACACCATCGAAAGATAGAGACTTCGTTGAGGGACCAGCCACAACAGAAGTTCCAAAGGATACTACTCCTATAGATCCTGATGATCCTATCTATGACGATGAAATAGTTCCAGTTTAGGCACAAGATGAAGTCACAGATCCTGGTGACTACAATATCTACTATACATGTGCTAATTCTAAAGCTAAAAGAACAATGTTCTGGCTTTGGGGTGGAACTGGTTCCTGTGGATTAAAATTCACTGCCACAGGTTTAACTTTAGATGGTGCAGAAAGTGGATATACATTCTCTGCTCTATATCTCAACTTCAACACATACTATTATTGTTATGGAAACTGGAGCGATACAGATACAACATCCCATTTCAAAGTGACGAGAGATTCCGCATTTACCGGAACCAAGGTCAAGAATGATGATGGAACTTCATCTAATGCTGATGATATCGATTTGCCTGCACCTAAATCTGAAGGTAAAACAAATATCTACATTGGTGAAAAAGAAGATGGCGAGACTGGAGCTTTCGATTCTATCGAAGGATTGAATGAGTTCTTGACATCTAGCACACCTGCAGTTTGGCCTAAGGATGCTACAACAGAACCGTCAAACTACAATATCTATTATTATTCGACAGATAAGAACTCATTATGGTTATGGGGTGGACCAGGAAATACAGGATTGGGTGCCAGCACCACCAAGAAATTTGGTGAGTATGAATTCAATGCCGTCTATCTTGAATATGGATTCAAATATAAGAGATACACAGATTGGGAATTTACTACTGAAGCCACTTTGAAATTAAAACAAACCAATGTATTCACTGGTTGTTTACTAAGAGATAAAGCCGCTACAACCCAAAGTGGAAGCGTTGATTTGACTACTATCCAAGCTGATGAGAATGGAAACTACAACATCTACATAGCAGAAAATTCAAATGGAGCAGTCAAAGCATTCGATAACTCCGATGATGCTGTGACATTCTTGACTCCTGTAGTAACTACAACTCCAACACCCGCAGATGAAACAGATCCACAAGACTTCAATGTCTACTTTACAGCTGATTTGAGCAATTATAACGAAGGTTGGGCAAATAGTAGAACCAACATCTTCTCTTGGGGAGGAGTCGGTGGTGAAAACTATGCTTTGAACAACAAAACATTAGCTAGTGTTACAGGAATAGAGACATATAAGTTTGCTCACGCATACTTCAAGTTCGGAAAGACTTATTCTGGATTTAGTGACTATGACAGAACAGTGGCCAATGAATTTACTCTAACCGGTAAAGACGATATCTTCACAGGATACAAGCCTAGACAAGCAAACGGCGATGCTAATGATACTCAAGTCGAAATAGATAAGACAAAGTTAGTTGCTGATTCAAATGGTCATTACAACTTGTTCTTAGTAGCAAATTGGAATTCAGAAAGTGGAAATACATTAAGTGCTTTCTACTCAGTAGAAGAGTTCAACCAACATGTTGGAACAACCACAAGTAAATAAGGAGTTAAACAAACAATTATGAAAAAAACATATCAATTAACATTGTTGAGTTTGGTCACATTGTCATTGGGGTTAGCTTCTTGTAATGGTGCTGTTCCAATTGAAGGAAAAAGAAACGAAGCCGCAAGTTCTACTCCCAAGAGTACTGCTACTGAAACCGAGCCTTCTGATTTAAACATCTATTTAGCCTATGATGGTGAAAGGACCGATAGAAGCTATGTATGGGGATGGTCGGATGATCCTTCGCTTCCTGGATCTTTATTCCCAGTATCATCAGCTGATAACGTGACATTTGAAAAGACCGGAGATGATATTCCGTTCATTCCTGTCTATTTGACATTCAATCAAGAATACGAATGCTTCAACACCTGGACCGATGATGTTACCGGAACACCTTCGTCTTCGTTCACCTTGACTGAAGACAATGTTTTTACCGGATTTGTCTTTAGAGATGCATCAGGTGATAAAAAAGATAAAAAAGGTGATTTAGTAATAGACCCTTCTAAGATTCAAGTAGATGAAAACGGTCATAGAAGTATATGGATTGATGATTCTAAAGGCGTGTATTATTCAATTAATGACTTCCCAGTAACTCCTGTAGAATCCGCCATCTACAAAGAAGTCAATAATTCTGACGGAACAACTTCATACACAATAGAATTGAACGCAAAGACAAAGAAGAACTTATTAGAGACACTTCCTGATGCATCCGCTATAAAATCTAAACGATTGACTTTAAGAATCTTTAGATATAATGGAGCTGAAAGAAAATATAAACGCTCGATTTATTTCAAAAATGATGAGTGTGTATTCACCTCAGATAAGATTACATTAGTCTTGAATATCGATAAACCTTTGGATTTATCTTATAAGTATGTCATTTCTCTTTGTTACAATCCTCTTGATTTGATGTCCGACTTATCAGAAGTAGACTTTAAACCATATTATTCATCTCGTAACTTCAATATGAAGTATTACACCATGGAAAAACTTGGTGCGACTATTCAAAACGGAAACACCATTTTCAAAGTATGGTCTCCTTCCGCCACTGACATCAAGTTAAATCTTTATAAAGATGCAACAACCAAACAGTTAACTCAATATACGATGAAGAAAGATGAGAAAGGTGTATTCTCAGTAGGTTTGGTAGGAAATCTTCACGGATATTATTACACATTCGATGTCAACAACTATGGCGATGTCACCAAGGATGTTGCTGATCCATATGCATATTCATCTAACGCCAACGGAAAGAGATCTATGGTAGTAGATTTCGATAAGATTCATGAAGGTGATGAAGAATTTGCATCGGAGACTACAAACAAATGGGTTCCTTCCACAGATAACTATGCTGGAGTTACTATTATGGAAATGCACACTCGTGACTTCTCCTCTTCCACTTCTTGGAATGGAACAGCAGCAAACAGAGGAAAATTCAATGCCTTGCATGAATCAGGCACTTCATTGTCAGATGGAACAAAGACCGGATTTGACTATGTCAAAGAATTGAAAGACAATGGATTGACCCATGTTCAAATTATGCCTGCCTTTGACTTTTCTTCAGTAGACGAAACAAAATTAGACGATTCCGATTACATAAACAAATCATATGCCGGAATCTATAACTGGGGTTATGATCCTCAACAATACAATGCACCCGAGGGTTCATATTCTTCAGATCCTAACAATGGATTGACTAGAGTCAACGAATTTTCTTCCTTTGTTGAAGATTACAACAAGGCCGGATTAGGAGTTGTAATGGATGTCGTCTACAACCATATGCCTTCATCCAATGGAACTTCATTCGAAGATGTCTTCCCCGGATACTACTTTAGAAGCAAGAACTCTTCTGGAGCTGGTGCAGATATCGCGTCTCAAAGAGGAATGGTGAGAAGATTCATCGTGGATTCAGTCGTATCTTGGGCTAAGAACTATCACATTTCTGGTTTCCGTTTCGATTTGATGGGAATCTTAGATATGAATACCATGGTCGAGATTAGAAAAGCCTTGGATAAAGTCGATTCCAACATCCTGGTCTATGGAGAAGGTTGGTCCATGTTTGGTGGAGATCCAGATTACGGATATCGTCACTATGATATGGGTACCCAAGGAAACATCAATGCCGAAGGTGATAATTGGGTAGGTGCCTTCAACGACGACTATCGTGACGCTCTTCCTGGAAAGAACGACGACACTTCAGTTCGTGGTTACATTCAGCAAGCCTTAGGATATGCCGATGGCGAAGCTATCAACCAAACTAAGTTAGAAAAGATTTACTATGGATTGACAGGAACCTATTGGACAGGATCGACAGGAAGACCTACATACAGCAGTAAATCAGCTGATGGAATCGGAGCTTCAATCGCTTATGTCGAATGTCACGACAACCTCACTCTTTATGATCATTTCGAGTTATCTAGAACTTCTTCTATGACTGAGAATGACATCCATAAAGAAGTAATCATGGCAAACGACAACTTACTAGGATCATTATCCTCAGCTTTCTTCCAAATTGGACAAGATTTTGGAAAGTCCAAGAGAATCACAGATAAAGATTTGTTAGTTGCTAACACCTACTACAAAGATCCATTCACAAATGGAGTTTACTACTCTCATAACTCCTACAACTCTTCAGATAAGTTAAATCAAATCGATTGGAATTTGTTGAAGAATAACAAAGACATTTCTACAGCCTTTAGAAAAGCACTGAAGAATCGTTCTACAAACGCTATAGAACTTGGATCATCTTATTCGTGTCTAGATTTCTACAATACTGAGACTGGTGGAAACTTCAAAGCCAAGCTAATCGACAACGATCACGTCATATCCTATTCATTGGATATTCATGATGGAGAAGAGGTAAAGACATACTACTTCGCTCAAAACTTTACCAATGAAGCTATTAGCTTCACACAAGCTGGGACTACAATTCCCGCTTATGGAACTGTTTCTTTAGTAAAGTAAAAAACAATTACATTAGAAGGACCACCCTAATAAAAAGGGTGGTCTTTTTAATTCAAAAACAAAACAATCAATCAAATTAACAAGTTTAAATTTCTAAAAGCAATGATATCGATTTCAAGTTAAGCAAGAATAAATACAAGTTGGGCAACAATTAAGAAACCTAAAGCCCTTACCTATTATATTGATAGTGCTTACTTTGAATCTAAGCAAACATCATCTTAGGAGGGACACTATGTCTCAAGGAAAAGAAAAAAAAGCAAAGAAGAGCTTCTTCGACAATCCTCTTCTTTCAACCAAGGTGAAGTCTGCAAAAGCTAAGATCTTCCCTGAAGGAGCTCTCGGTTACTTTGTAGGACCTACTTTGGCACTTCTTTCTAACTCTATCTTGTCAGGCTACTTGAATAAGTACATGACAGATGTACTCAACATGACTGTTTGGGCCAAGGACTTCTTAACTTGGCTTCCTATTATTTCAGTCATCTTCGTCGTCTTAGGAAACATTGTCGTCGGACGTTTGATGGACCACTCAAAGACCCGTGCAGGAAAAGCTCGTCCTATTCTCTTGCTTTCCGCAGTCTTGTCTGTCGTCGCATTAATTGTCTTGTTCATAGCTACACCTTTTAATACTGAAGAATCCCCTACTTCAATTATCACATTAGTAGTATTCGCCATCGGATACAACCTTTGGTTTGCTGTAGCTTATCCATTCTATTACACACCACATAGTTCATTGGTCACTCTATCCACAAGAAATAGTACTGATCGTTCTTTGTTGGCTACAATCTCCAATGCTACCGCTTTGGCAGCTATGGGATTGACTTCCATGATTCTTCCTTTCTTCATGAGATTATTGTTTGTCGATAAGAATGGTGGAATTGATTCTCAAGATTCTTACGACCATTGGAGAATCTTCGTCATCGCTTTGATGGTAATCACCTTCATCGGAACTATCATCGAGTACTACTTCACTCGTGAAAGAATCACTGAAGAGTCCTTCTCCTTGCAACAAGGCGATGGAGCCGAGCAAAAGAAAGCTGTTCCTCTCTCCAAGCAAGCTAAAGTATGCTTGAAAGACAAATATTGGTGGATTATCATCTGTTTCTTCTTCCTCTACCAACTCGGTGGTATGTTGAAGAACTGCTCACAGATTTACTACTGCCAGTCTTGGTTTGCCATCGACAGAGTTTACTCTGCCGCTAATGGTGGAACCTTCCAAGGAACCCTTTCAATCATCGGTGCTATTCCTACTGCTGTAGGTATGTTGCTCGTATGGCCTTTGGCTAACAAGATTGGAAAAGGCAAGTCAATCTTATTCGGTGCTTTTATTTCAGTAATTGGTGGAGCTATCGGTTTCATCGATCCTTCAAACTTCGCTCTTGTAACTACATCATTCGTCATCAAGGCTTTAGGAAGCACTCCTGCTATGTATATCTCCCTTGCTTTGATGGCTGATATGCTCGATCATGAAGAAGCTGTATATGGAATTCGTACTGATGGTTTGACCATGACCGTCTACGGAGCCATCATGGCCGGTATGACTGGAATCGCCAATGGAATAATCAACGCCGTTCTTGTTGCTGCCGGATATAATAGTGAAAAAATCACGGAAAACTTGGGCAATGTCCAACAAGCTACACTTTGGACATTCATTGGTGGAGAAACAATCTGCTACGCATGTATTGCTATCCTCTTCTTCTTCATGAATGTCGAGAAGTTCTCTAAGATCGACCATGAAACTATCGTAGCCGATCAAAAAGCTGCTGCAGAAGCTAAGGGAATCACCTATGTTTCTGCCGAAGAGACCTTGAAGCTTCAAGAAGAAGAATCCAAGAGAATGTCTAGAGAAAACGATCTCAACGAACTCAAAGCTCGTTGTGAAAAGAAAGGTCTCAATTATGAGAATGAGTTAGCCGCTTACGAGGCTAAAGAAGCTGAAAAGGCAAAGTCCGCCGCTGAAAAGAAAGCTTATGCTGATGCTAAGAAGGCAGAAAAGAAGGCCAAAGCTGATGCTAAAGCTAAAGCCAAGTTAGATGCTATGACTGAAGAGCAAAGACACCAGGCTGAATTAGCTGAAAAAGCTAAGAAGGATAAGGCTTTGGAGCGTGAAGAGAAGATTGAAGCTGAGTTCGTTAAGCTTCGTGCTAAAGCTGAACCTTTCCGTAATTCTTTAAATTCATAGTTGATTCTATTTGAAAGTATATTAAAACTAAAAGCAATGCCAATCCCCCTCGGCATTGCTTTTTAATATCAAAGAAAAACTAATATATCGATTTTAAGAAAAAATATGATGCCTGAAACGCATCGGATAAATTAGAAAAATCTCATTATTTCCACTTTTTGTAATTTGCTTGCTAAGATATATGAGAAGGTTTATATATCTTAGGAGGAAGTTATGGCAAATTTAAATATTTTTCATTATCAAAGTAAGAATTTTAGATGGACTAATGAGGATGGAAGCGTCTCTATAAGATTAATAGCAAAAAAGGGCTATTTATCTGAAGCTAAAGTTATTTACGGAGCTAAGAAATATAACAGTCCACTCCTAGAATCAGAGCCTATGAAGATAGAATTGGAAAATGATTCTATTCAAGTATTTGAAACGACTTTAAAGCTAAAGGATGACAGAAGATTTACCTATGCTTTTAAAGTAAAACTAGCTGAGGACAACAAAGAAGGCTATTTCTTCAGCGATGGGCTTCATACTTTAAATGAAAATAAAGATCCTATAGATAATTTCTTCCAAATATGTCATATATTTGATAGCGAGGAAACAATAATTCCTTCCATAGCAAGGAAAAAAGGGGCTGTTATTCAAATTTTCCCAGATAGATTCGCAATAGGTGATTATTCAAAGCCTTGTATGAAGGATGTAAATCTAAAAGTGGGTGACACACCAAACAGTCACTCCTTCTTTGGAGGTGACTTTAAAGGAATAGAAGATCATCTTCAATATCTCAAAGATTTAGGAATTACAACCATCTATCTAACACCTATATTCAAATCGTCATCAAACCATAGATATGATGTAGAAGATTATTTGAAGATAGACGATAGACTTGGTGGCGAAAAAGGTTTTAAGGAGTTAGTCGATAGAATCCATTCTAATGGAATGTCGATAGTTTTAGATGGTGTATTTAATCATACTTCTTATAAAAATGATATGTTCCAGGATGTTATGGAAAATGGAAAGGAATCGAAATACTTCGATTTCTATTATTGTGATGGAAAACCAGATTTCAACAAAAAGAATTATCTTACTTTTGGAAGTGCAGGATACATGCCAAAATTAAGAACTGAGAACCCTAAAGTAATAGAATTTGGTTGTAAAGTTTTGAGCACTATAACATCCAAATACAACATAGATGGATGGAGATTTGATGTGGCAGATGAAGTAGCTCATGTATTTTGGTTCAATGTACATCAAACATTAAGATCCATAAATCCATCTATTTTGATGATAGGAGAGGATTGGATGGCAAGTGAAAACTATCTTGAAGGAAATCAATTCGATGGAGTCATGAATTATCAGTTTAGAAAGATTGCTATAGAATTGATAGCAAATGAAATAATAAATGCCAGAACAGCTAGAGAAAGATTGATAGATTTATTAGCTAGATATTCATGGAACAACGATTTATCTATGTTCAATTTGATTTCCTCTCATGATACGCCAAGATTCAAAACCTTAGCTGAAGGTAATGAAGATAAAACACTATTAGCAACCTTATTAGCTGTATCATATCCAGGAATGTTCATGTCTTACTATGGAGATGAGCTAGGAATGGAAGGTGGAAGTGATCCATTAAATAGAGCACCTATAGATTGGAATTCTTTGGATAAAAACAAAAAATTTCAAAACACCTATAAATCTATATTGTCTTTAAAACAACTAGACGAGTTCATAACGGGAAGAATAAAGATAGAAACCTGTAAAGATTTACTTATTATTAAAAGGTATATAGATGAAAAGAAGTCTTATAAAGTATTATTGAATACAAGAAAAGACTATATAGATTTAAATGAAGATATAGACGAGGTGGTTATCGAGCATAACTATGACAAGATCAAGAACAGACTTAGTTCTTACGGATATATAGTAATAAAGAATTAAATAAAAATAAGGCCTAAATGCAAGGCCTTTTTTTTAAACTTTAGTGAAAATAATTGAAAAGCCTTTCTAATACCGAATTTTATTTTAAAATTTGTGAATGTTTATAGAATTACTTTAAATTCAAAAAAGCAGCCATAAAACTTATTATTTAAAGTTTTATTGCCTAGATTTAGAATTTTAGTGCATAAATTGCCTTTAGGAGGATAAAAAAACTGATATTTTTTACTTTTTAGTAATTTACATTTGAAAGTTGTTTGCTAAAATAGAGTCACTTTGAAACCTCTTACCGAGTTTCAAACGTTCTTCACAATCAAAGATTCCAAGGAGGGTAATCAAAATGAAGAAAAATTCAATTTTGTGCACATTAATGTGCCTTGTTAGTTTGGGAAGTTTAGCAAGCTGTGGATCTAAAACCAGTGGATCAACTGATTCAGCCAAGCCTGACCCAACACCTGCAAAGAAGGAAAAACTCGTTTTATCCGGTGCTGAAGATCAAAAAACATTCGTCATGGGAAAAGCCAATGAATATTTGAAGGCTGAAAAGCTTGATAGCAAATATGAATTGACCTACACCGCTCACGGAGAAGATAAAATCGACTCCGAGGTTGCTGACTGGACAGCAGAAACAGCTCCTGATTTATATTCATTCTCTTGTGATAAGAGCACTCCTTTAGCTGCTGCTGGTGCATTGGCAACAGTACCTGAAGAATATGCAAATAAATTGAAGACAACTTTGTCTGAAACTGCATATGCATCAGCAACATTCAATGGCGACCTAGTCGGATATGCATACACAGCTTCAAATGGATACTTCACATATTATGATTCAAGCTTGCCTGGAATTGATGCCATCGTACATGACAATAAGGCTGGAAGCATCGTCGACAATATTGAGGATTGGGTGGATTTCTGTGAGAAAAACAACAAAAAGCTTGCTTACAATTTGAAGGAAGCCTTCTACACTGTCGGTGCTTTAACAACATTTGGTGCATCATGGAATGTTGAATACAATAGAGATGGTTCGGTCAAGAAGGTCACTTCAGACTTTGCTACTGAAAAAGGTTTGAAGGCAGCTAAGATGATGTTGAAGATTATGAGTAGTGATGCTGTTGTATATACTCAAGATGCTCCTGGAGTTAATAACGTAGCATTCTGTGTAAATGGTGCTTGGGCATTATCTAATGATAGCGAAGGAAATAAATCAGCTTATACTGATCCAAAAGTTAAAACTACAACTTTGCCTAATGCTACAATAGATGGAGAAAAGAAACATATACGTTCATTTGCTGGAACTAAACTTTATGGTGTCAATCCTTCTAAGTCTAATGGAAAGGCTGAACGTTTGAATGTATTGCATGGAATTGCAAACTATCTTACCAGCGATGATGTACAATCTGCTCGTTTCGATGAATCTCAACAGGCTCCTTCATCCAAGGCTGTCAGTGCTATGGATAAAGTCAAGAGCAATGGTGCACTCAATGCATTAGCAAATCAAAGTGCTGATGGTAATGCTCAAGCTAACCTTCCTGGAAACATTTGGACTGCACCTGCTACATTTGCTACTTGGGCTTATGAGAATAGAACAAATGAAGTTACTGATGATCAAATCATGACTCAACTTCAACAACTTGATGCAACAGTCCAAGCTTCTAAGTAAAATTAGATAATTCAATTCAATTCAATTCAATTTGATACAAGAGAGCAAAGACTCTCTTGTTTTTGGTAAAAGAGGGAGAAACTATGACACAGATTGAGTATTTGTCTTTGTCTGGATTTCAAAGATTTTTCTACAATATAGGTCATTTCTTTGTAAAAATTCCAGAAAAAACCGCCTCTTTTTGCTCAAAATTGCCTTCAAAATTAAGTAATTTAGGGCAAAAACTAATATCGCCTGTAGAAACAGTTAAAGATGCTGCTGTCTATGGTGATTGGCGTACACGTCTTTCCTTTTTGATCATGGGCTTCGGCCAAATGACCAGGCGCCAAATAATTAGAGGTTGTTTGTACTTCGCTTATGAAGTTTTCTTCATAATCTTCATGGTATTAGCCGGTGCAAAAAATCTTAGTGCCTTAGGCTCATTTGGACAAATGGGTTACACTGAAGTCATTCAAAATGGAGCACCTGTATATTATTTTTACGATGATTCACTTCAGATTTTGATTTATTCTGTAATTGCTATTTTCTTCATTTTGATATTGGCATTTCTTTATATTGCTCAATTAAAAGATTCATTGAAACTACAAAGAGCTTCAATAATCGGAATCAAGACAAGTGATAAAGAGACATTGAACAATATTTTAGATGCTAGCTATCATAGAACATTGCTTTCAATTCCTATGGTCGGCTTGGTTACATTCACGATCATTCCTATTTCAATAATGATTTTGATAGCATTTACCAATTATGACACATATCATTTGACACCAAAGAGTTTGATCGATTGGGTCGGAGTATCAAACTTTGCCCAATTATTCGGTCAATCATCAGGAAATTCAGGAAATGGTGCCGTATTCTTTCAAACATTTAGTCAAGTTTTGCTTTGGACTTTGCTTTGGGCATTCTTTGCAACATTCTCCAACTATTTCTTAGGAATGATTGTCGCTATGATGATCAACAAGAAAGGTATTAAATTGAAGAAGTTGTGGAGAACAATCTTGATTACAACAATCGCCGTTCCTCAGTTCATTTCATTGTTGTTGGTCAGCCGTATGTTCAACCAAGACCAAGGATTCGTAAATTCAATCCTTACAAAATGGGGATGGATAAATGCTAATATTCCTTGGCTGATAGATGGAACTCTTGCCAAAGTAATGATAATCATCATTAACACTTGGATAGGTATTCCATATACAATGTTGATATGTACCGGTTTGTTGATGAACATTCCTGGTGATTTATATGAATCTGCAAAGATTGATGGTGCCTCACCTGCAAGAACATATTTCAAGATTACTCTTCCTTATATGTTGTTTGTCACAACACCTTACCTAATCTCTCAGTTCGTCGGTAACATCAACAACTTCAACGTCATTTACTTGTTGACACAGGGAGGACCAAACTTCACATACAGTATAGCAAATGTTCCTACTCAATTAAATGGTGTCGGAAAAACAGACCTGTTGATTACCTGGATTTATAAGATTTGTATGACTAACGTATACAAGGATTATGGAACTGCTGCCGTGTTAGGTATTATGGTCTTCGTTATAGTAGCATTCTTCTCCTTGATTTTCTACAACAACTCCAAATCAGTTAAGAATGAGGAGGATTTCCAATTATGAACAATAGTTCAACAAGAAAACTTGCTTCACATCGTAGACGTACGATTGCGTCTAATACAGCTATATACATTATATTGATTATAATGTCTATAATTTGGTTATTCCCATTCGTATATTTGATTTTAGTTTCATTTGCAGATTGGACCACCTATTCTTTCAGTGATTTCTTTCCTAAACAATGGACATTAGATAATTACGCTAGATTGTTCGATTTTTCAAAGGAAGCAACTTATCCTTTTTGGAAATGGTGGCTTAATACATTCGCTATCTCACTCATCACAGCCGTAATACAAACTGTCTTGCAGTTAGCCAGTGCGTATGCATTGTCCAGACTTCGTTTCAAAATGCGTAAGCCTTTGATGAACCTCATGCTAGTCCTTGGAATGTTCCCTGGATTCTTGGGTATGGTCATCATCTATTTCGTCCTTAAGATGATTGGTCTTTCAGCAAATATCTATTCATTGATATTGATTTATATCAGCGGATCAGCAATGGGTTACTACATTGCTAAAGGATACTTCGATACAGTTCCTAAGTCATTGGATGAAGCTGCTATGATAGATGGTGCAAACAAGAACACAGTCTTCTTTAAGATTATTCTTCCTCTATCTAAGCCTATTGTCGTCTACACATTCTTGATGGCCTTTGTAGGACCTTGGGGAGACTATATGCAAGCTTCATACCTCGCTCAAGGAGATCCTAATATGTTCAACGTTGCAGTTGGTTTACAACAGATGATTTCAGGAAAGAACTTAATTCTTATTTACTTCCCTACATTCTGTGCCGGTGGTGTTTTGACATCAATTCCTATTTTAGCCTTATTCTTCTGGCTACAGAAATATTATGTAGAAGGTGTAACTGGTGGAGCAGTCAAAGGATAAAATATGAAAAAACAAATATTCTTACTATTATCTAGTTGTTGCCTCATATTGAGTTCCTGTGGAGAAGGTCCATCTTCTAGCCAAATCCAACCTTCTACCCAAGTCCCACCTTCTAGCCAAGCTAGAGAGCCTGAGGAAGACGACAACTATAGATCTTATTATCAAATCTTTGTCGGAGCATTTGCTGATTCTAATGGAGATGGCGTCGGAGATTTGAAAGGAATCGAAGATAAACTCGATTATATAAGTGATATGGGATTTAGAGGAATTTGGCTTTCGCCATTATTCCAATCACCGTCTTATCACAAATATAATACAGAAGATTATTTCAAAGTGGACCCAAGTTTAGGAACAAATGATGATTTGATTTCACTAGTGAGAAAAGCCCATGAAAAAAACATCAAAGTTATTCTAGACTTGGCTATCAATCACTCTTCTCGTAGAAATGAAATGTATAAGAAAGCCAAAGCTGCTTATGCAAAATTAAAAGGGGAAGCTAATGGCAATGAACAAAATCTTCTCAATGGATTAACCCAAGATGAAATAGAAGAATATAGTCGATTATATGTATTCGATGACAAAGGACAAAACCAGGGCGAAAAAATTTTTAGAAGAGTTGATGGTCATTCTTTCTATGTAGAATCTACATTCGATTCAGATATGCCTGAGTTCAACTTCGATTCAGATCTAGCTTGGACATACTTCAATTCAATAATCGATTACTACATGAATGATGTTAAAGCTGATGGATTGAGACTAGACGCTGTTAAATATTATTATTTAGGTAATGGTCCAAAAAACTATGTTGCCTTAAACAAGATAGAAAAGAGAGTCAAAGAAGATAATCCGTATGGATATGTGGTCGCAGAAAACTGGAGTAGTAATGGTATAATCGATGCCTACTATAAAAATACAAATATTGATTCTTACTTCTATTTTCCAGCTCAAGGGGCATCTGGATTTATCGGAGCTGTTCTAAAGAAAATAGGTCAAAGATCTACTTTCTTAGATGGTGAGAAATCGATGATAGAAGGTAGTTATGGACACATACCCGCTCCATTCCTATCAAATCATGACACAGGAAGATTTACCAGATCCAAAGTTGCTGATGCAAAATTCTTATATGGTTGCTTTGCTTCATTGACCGGAAACACCTTCAGTTATTATGGTGATGAGATTGGAATGGCTCAAGGTGGTGGTTCTGACCCTGATAAAAGAACTCACATTGAATGGGGAGATTCATATAGCTGTAGAGATTTTAGTGGATCAAATCCTTCTACTTATCCTATGGGCTCAGTCAAAGATCAAATTGAAGATTCAAATTCCTTATTAAACTACGTCAAAAAGGCTAACAAGATTAGAATGTCTAATGATGCTATTATAAAAGGAAAGATAACAAACAATTCTGATGAGTATTCTAAAGAAAATCTTCTTCTTTCAATAGACAAAAAAGTAGATGATAAAGAAGTTAGAATTGTCTATAACTTCGATGGAATTAACACATCCACATACAAAACTAGCGATGGATTTGAAAAAGTTCTTGACGAATTAACTATAGACAACACTACAATAGAAAATAAAGGCGATTCATTCGAGATGAAGCCGTATTCGATACTATTCCTAACAAAATAAGGAGAAAATATATGGCAAGCGTAAAACTAGAACACATTTACAAAGTTTATACTGGAGGCGTGAAGGCAGTCTCCGATATGACACTCGACATAAAAGATGGCGAGTTCATAGTCTTTGTCGGACCTTCCGGATGTGGTAAATCAACCACACTTCGTATGATTGCTGGTTTGGAACAGATATCAGCAGGTGAACTCTACATCGGAAATCAAGTTGTAAACGATGTTGAACCTAAGGATAGAGATATAGCAATGGTCTTCCAGAACTATGCTTTGTATCCTCAAATGACTGTCTATGAGAACATGGCATTCGGATTGAAGCTTCGTCACATTCCTTCCGATGTCATTCAACAAAAGGTTATGTGGGCTGCCAACATCCTCGGATTGACTGAGATGTTGGATAGAAAGCCTAAGGCGATGTCTGGTGGACAGCGTCAGCGTGTCGCTTTGGGAAGAGCTATTCTTCGTGATCCTAAGGTCATGCTTTTGGATGAACCTCTTTCTAACCTCGATGCTAAGCTTCGTACATCTATGCGTACTGAGATTGCAAAACTTCATCAAAGATTGAAGACAACATTTATATACGTCACTCACGACCAAACCGAAGCTATGACTTTGGGTGATAGAGTCGTCGTTATGAAGAAAGGTACCGTGCAACAATTCGATACACCTAAGAACCTTTACGAATTCCCTGCAAACAAGTTCGTCGCTGGATTCATCGGAACTCCTCAAATGAATTTCTTCAACGGAAAAATCAAACGTGATGGGGAGATAGTTAAAATAAAACTCGATAAGAGTGAAAAGGAGTTGGAAACTTCTTACTATGACTTTATTAAAGTCAATCCTTTGTATCTAAATGGTAAACACGATATCACAATGGGTATCCGTTGTGAGCACCTCCATATCTCTACTGAGGAAACAAAAGCTTCTTTGCCTGTCAGAGTAACACGCTTTGAGGAATTGGGAAGCGAAGCTTTGATTTATGGTGAAATCGACTTGAATGATGAAGAGATGACCGACAAGGAAGCCAACATCATCATTAAAGTTCCTTCTATACCAGAAAATATTCAAATTGGAAAAATCATTCATGTATCCATGGATATGGATCACACTTATTTCTTCGACAAAAACACCGAAGAAACTATTGTTCCTCGTATACCTACAGTCAACAAAATCAATTGTAAAATTGATGCTGGAGAGAACGGTGAAAAGTATTTGTCTTTCTTAAATGCTAAATTGCCTCTTCCAAAAGAAGCAAAAATCATTCTTGGAGAAAAGATAGTACAAGATGGAATATTGTCCATCCCTAATGACGCTTTTAGATTGGATGGAGGCGACATTAAAGCTACTTGTTTGAAGACTGAAATTATTGGCGATGTAAAGCTATTACACCTCGATATAGGTGGTAGAGTTGTGTTTGCCTTAAGTGATAAAGAAGTTCCTTCTAACACAGATATGAATATAGGAATTGATTTCTCACGTATCACTGTTTCAGAGAATAATGAAGAAGTTATCGCTCCTATCGATCAATTCGACTCATTCAATGGAAACTTCTACAATTTAAAGACTGCCTTGAGTCAAACAAATAATAACCAAAAGTTCTTAGATGAAAAGGCAAGAAGAGAAAAAGAAGCCGCAGAAAAATATGATGCATTGATTGCCAAGGCCCATGAAGATTACAAGAGAGATTACGAAAACACAATCCCTGAAGAATTCAAAAATGCCGATAGAATCCAAGACCAAGCAGCTAGAAATAACACATATTCCGAATTGGTTAAAACTAGACAAGAAAAGGCTAAACTTGACTTGGAAAGCTTGAGAAAGCAAAAAGCCGATAGCATTGCAAAGCTTAAGCATGCAAAGGACGATACTTTAAAAGAATTGAAAGCAAAGCATAAAGCTGATGTAAAAGAAGCCAAGGCTAAGAATAACGAGCTTTACAATGGCCTTAGAATTCAAGAAAAGCAATCTTATGAGGAATTCGTAAAGACAAATAAGGATCGTGAGGCTTTGAGAAGAAGAAGAGATGAATATCGTATGTTCATGTCCACATTCACTGATCAAAAAGCAAATGCCTTAGAAGAGAGAGTGAAGGGAATAGATATCAACTTCGATAATGAAGTAAGCAAGGTTAAAGCCACCTATAAGAGAGGTGTCAATGGTGCAAAACAAGCCTATAATGAGAAAAAGAAATTCTATGCTTCCTTTGTCGATCCTATCAAGAGCTTAAAAGCACATTACGAAAAGAAATATGCCGACCTTGAAAAGGAAAAGAAGAATGCCATTGTCGTGGCCGGTAATGTCTTCCTCTTCAATGTCAACAATTATTATTTCTTCTCAAATTCTGTGATTTCCGCAAAATTGATTCAAGGCTTAGGAACAAAGGTATTCAGCAAGAATTATTTGATTGAAGTTCCTCATAATGCCTATTCGATATCAGAAGATGATGGAATAGATGCAAAGGTCATACATATTGCTGATTATGAAAATGTCAAATTCGTAAAAGTTCAGTACGAAGACAATTTTAAGCAAGTTCACTTTGCTTCATTTGAAACTGATAAAGAATTTGAAATCGGACAACAAATAAAGATTGTATTCGATATCACAAAATGTCATATCACTGAGACTGGAATGAACATCCGTCTCTACTAAGGAGGTTTTTATGAAGAATAAACTCTTATCACTAACCTTATTGGCGTTGACATTGTTAGGAAGTTGCTCTTCAAAGGTTTTATCTAAAGAAGAATACATTACTTTGGGTAAACAAATCACAAGTGAGTTTAAAGCACCGACTGCTAAATCATATAAAGCAAATTTTGAAGGCTACTTCAAGAATTTGTGGGACTCTGAAAATTATCCATGCTCATGGAAAGGTGATGTGATGACCATTAAAGAAAGCGAAGATGAAGGTGCAGGATACGAAGCCCAATCTGCCTTATTTTCAGTGCCTACGAAGATCAACACCGATGAATTCGAAGAAACTTATGACACTTTGAACTCATCATTGGCTTCAACATCAGCAAACGTTGGAAGCATCAACTATATGAAAGTCAGCAAAACTGATGAAGGTGGATTGTTGTTTGCGACTGAAAACGTGAGTATGAAATTATTCTTTTACGGCTTGAAGAGCGACAAAATCCAAAAACAAACCAAACCCACAAAATGTATCGCTCATTGGACAGTATATGTAGCGTATGATAATACTGGTTGTATCAAATATGAACAGGCTTTTATCAATCAAACATATACTAGCGATATAGAAGCCAATGGAAATATAAAGGCAACATATACATTATCCGATGAATAAAAGAAAATTTATTATTCCTGCACTTCTATTTGCATCTTGCATCGTTTCTTGTAAAGCTATTCCAGAAGATATCGCTTCTTTTTTAAGGAACATAACTTACTATAATGCGGTGAACAAAGTTAAGACTATTACATATACTAGTGAAATGAATGTTTATGATAACAATCAATTTAAAGGTAATGTAATCGGTCAAAAGATCAGTAAATTCACATACAAATACGAAGGTGTTACCGATTCAAACATCGATATTCTTTATTGTACATACGATGTGACCTATTCCGGAACACTTGTATCAGAAGGATTGACGCATCAAAATAAGATCATAGAATACTCAAAAGAAAAGGATACTTATCTGATAGATGTAATAGAAACTAAGGATAATAAAGAAGAGAAGAAAGATGCTGAAGATAAAGGAAACGGCTATTATAATAATTTAGTATCCAAAATCTTTGGCGACTCTGATACATATATGTATGGTTTATATTATGGACAATTTTTGAAGACTCAATCTAGTAGGTTTTCCGACTTGATGACAGTATCCGAAGATAAAGAATTTATAACTTATGATCCTCCCATGTCTGGAGAATCAGAGGATAGAAGAGATCAATATTTGAATATAATTCTAAATGTTGATAAAATCGGAATGCTCAGTTCATACATAGGAAAATACTACAACGATGAGACTCAACAGTATTCATATGGAACTATACAAATTAATTACGAATACAAAGGAACCTAATGATGAAAAACGGTAACTTATCGTTTTATGAAATTTATCCAACTTCCTTCTACGATTCAAACGGAGATGGAATTGGAGATATCAAGGGTATAATCAAGAAACTTGATTATGTAAAATCCTTGGGATTTAAAGGAATTTGGTTCAATCCATTCTTCTTGAGCAACTTCAAAGATGGTGGATATGATATCATCGACTTTAAAAAGATTGATCCGAAATTTGGTACAAATGCCGATGCTTATAGATTGATCAAAGAATGTCATAAAAGAGGTTTGCTGGTCATCTTTGATTTAGTAGCTGGTCATATGTCATGGGACTCCCCTTATTTCAAAGACTCTGCTAAATCCAGAATGAACAAAAACAGCTCGATGTTCATTTGGACTGACAGCGCTTGGACTTGGGATTCAGACTATGCCGTAGTAAGAGGTTTGTATGACAGAGATGGAGCCTTCATGGTTAACTTCTTCGTACACCAACCTGCTTTGAATTACGGATTCAATAAAATCACAAGATCTTGGCAACAAAAGACAACTGACGAAGGTCCTAAGAAAACAAGAGATTTCATAGTCGATGTCATGAAATTTTGGTGTTCTAAAGGAGTCGACGGCTATAGATGTGATATGGCTGATTCCTTAGTGAAAAACGATACTGACAATAAAGATGCAACCCAAGAATGTTGGAGATACATGTTTGGAGAAGTCAGAAAAGAATATCCAAATATGATTGCTGTATCTGAATGGTCTAACCCACACCAATCATTAAACGGTGGATTCGATATGGACTTCGTTCTAGATCACCAATCAAATTTCTCCTATGCTTTCTTTAGAAAAGGCTATGAGTATGAATCTGATGGTAAGATGCACGGCCAGCCATTATTCGAAAAGTTCGATCAAGAATTATATAACACGGCCATTAAAGATTTAGTCTATAGAATCAAAGAACAAGAAGATAAACCCGGTCATTATCTTGCTCCGATTTCTGGCAATCATGACACTTTCAGAATCGCAGATTCCTTAAAAGGTGATGATTTGAAACTCGCCTACTTATTCTTGTTTACAATGCCAGGTATTCCTTTCGTTTTCGCTGGTGATGAAGGAATGCAAACAACAAGACGTGGCTATCCATCAAAAGATGGTGGATTCCAAAGAACTGGGACAAGATTTGTAATGAATTGGGACAAATCCATGAAGAATCATGGATTTTCCAAAACTGATGGACCTCTGTATCTACCCTACAACAACAAGGACAAAGATATAGAAAGCCAGATAAAGGATGAGACAAGTTTGTTGAATCTAATCAAAGCATTGAATAAACTTAGAGATGCAAACGAAGATTTGACAAAGCATGATGGATTCGAATTATTAGACAAGCCTTTATCCTATAGAAGAGGAAAAACTTTGATTGCCATGAACCTCAAAGATGAGCCAATGGAGATCGATTTGAAACCTGGTTTACTCGAATTATCGATAGGAAGCATAGAAGTTAAAGAAAACAAGATTATCCTCCCTAAACATGCTGCTATCGTATATAAAGAGAGATAAATTAGATAATTTGGAGAATACGATATGAGTTGGTAAGATATGATTTGATACAATAAGATTAGACTTAAATTCTAGTTAAAAACGCCATATAAAAAGCCAAGGATTCTAGCCTTGGCTTTTTTGATATCTATTCTCAAATTATTAAACTAAAGTTGCTCCACCATCTACCAAGATGAATTCACCTGTGACATAAGAAGATGCGTCGCTAGATAAATATATGACAGTTCCATTCAATTCACCCTTGGCACCCGGTCTTCCCATAGGATTTATTTGACCGTAATAGCCTAAAAACTGAGGTGATTTAAACAAGGTGTTCTGTGTCATTTCTGTCTCGAATAATCCAGGTCCAATAGCATTTACAGTAATGCCGTATTTTCCATAACTATCAGCCATTCCGATAGTCAAACCTAAGACGGCAGATTTAGATGCGTTGTAAGCATGTCTTATAAATCTATCATCCTTATCTCCGACCACGGCATTGACGCTAGCTACATTTACGACTTTTCCATATTTTTGTTCGATCATATGAGGAATCACGTACTTGCTAAAGAGAAAATCAGATCTGACATTAGTATTGAAAGATTTGTCCCAATCTTCAACATTCAACGAATCGACTCCGCCTCTCACTGCAATTCCAGCATTATTCAGCAAAATATCGATATGACCAAAAGCTTCTATTCCTTTTTGAACAGCATTTTTTATTTCATCTTCAACCGTAGCATCGCATTTAACAGCTAGACATTTTCTTCCCAAGGCTTCTATCTGCTTCTTTACTTCCTCTAATTTTTCGATACGTCTAGCACAGATGATAACATCAGCACCATACTCAGCATATGCAACAGCCGCTGAAGCTCCAAGTCCGCTACTGGCACCATTGACCAAAGCTACTTTTCCAGTCAAATCAAACAAATTTTTCATAACTACCCTCCATTACCTTGAAATTATAAAGAAGATTTAAGGAAGTTGTTATTCAAAAATGATAAAGGGTGTATAAACCTATATCATTTTGATAAAAACTTGAATGAATTTTTTAAAGAATCATCATTTTTCAAATCAATCTTTGTAAATATTCTTTCGAGTTTAGTAGTCGTATGGAAGATAAATCTGTTAGATAGATTAGAAATAATAGATAGAATAGGATAAGAGAATATGAATAAGAAGAGCAACCAAATCCACGCTAGTGGAACTTCAACGGATAAATAGTAAAGGCATGAATTTTTTCCAAATAATAGGATTAGTTTCATTCTTACATCCTTGGGCACACTATCGACTCCCAAGAAGAAATTAGGAATCAATAACAAGAAGAATAAGACACAGAATACTACTACTCCAAATGCGAAGATTCTAAATTTATTCAAAGGCATTATTGTCTTCAAAAGAACCGCAAATGATGCTATGACACAGCTCAATATTGCTAATGGCTCTTCTAAAACAATTATGTTTCTATAGAAATCCTGGCTAGAGATTTGACCGGATAGAACTAATGAATTATAAAGTGTTTGAAAGTCGTTGTAGCTCAATTTACTACCAGAATCATATTTGATTTCTTCCATCAAAGTAGCACCATATCTAGTCTCGACTATAGCATATGGAATAATATTAGTGAATACTAAACTCTGTACAGTCACTACGACAACCAATAAAAATAAAGAAGAAGGAATAGACTTAGATAAGACATTAGTGAAGAATTTTCCTTTTATCTCATCATTAGTATCTTCAAGTCCTAATAGGAATCCACCTAAACCTGTAATGAACCAAGTGACAAGATATAAACCTTCTATTGAGTAAGGAAGATGGCCGAACAATGGTGAGAAACCAGATAATCCTAAAGCCAAGAAAGACTTCATTAAGAACAATGTCGAACTTCTCTCGATATCGTTGACACTCTTCCTACCTTCTTTGATAATCTCTGGCATATGGATGAAAGAACCATCCATGATAGTGACATCAGCTACTTGCGATACAGCAGGAGCAGCTCCTTCATGAGAAATAGCGACAGAACAGTCACTAGCCTTACAAGCCAATAAATCATTGAGGCCATCGATGACCATGGTTACTTTTTTCCCTTGCTTTTGAATAGCTTGAACCAGTAACTTCTTTTGCTCAGGTGTACACCTTCCAAATACGACTTTATCTTTTATCAAAGTGGGTAAATCTTCATCTTTAACTCCGGTTAAATCTACATAATTTTCTGCACCGACAAATCCCAATCTCTTTGCGATATACGAAGCTGTTAAAGGATTATCACCAGTAAATATTTTTAATTCGACATTAGATTTGATCAAATGCTCAATAGCATCTTTAACATAAGGTCTAATCTCATCATATAAGACTAAATAACAAAGAGGAATAACCTCATTAGTTTTGATATTCTTTTTGACGAATACCATAATTCTATAGCCTTGTTTAGCTTTACTATCCATTTCTTTTAAAAGGGATTTAAATGAATCATCGAGCAGGAAAGAAGGAGCTCCTAATGCAAATAAGAAATCAGGTTCATCTTCGAATACACATCCAGAATATTTAATTTTAGAATTAAATGGAACGATTTCCTTGGCATTGAGATTACTACCATCGTTCTTGAACTCCCTCCTCAATGCATTTATAGACTCTGAATTATCTGGAACCAAAGCTAATACACTCTTAAGTCTTTCAACAATATAAGAAGAATTGCTATATATAAATTGAGTCGAATTTAAAACCATTTTTCCAGTGGTCAAAGTTCCTGTCTTATCAAGACAAACAACTTTGGAATAAGCCAATCCTTCGACTGCTCTGAGCTCCCTGATTGCAGTGTTTTTCTTATATAAAGAAATAATAGATAACGCACATCTTGTCGAAGTCAGTAAGACCAATCCAGTCGGGATTGCACCGACTATAGTAGTTCCAATCTCAACAGCGATAGATTGAATCGAGCTATTAGTTATAGTTAATCCGTGAGAAATTATATTTTGATAAGCTGTATAGCCAGTCACACAGGCAAAAGGAATTATCAATAAAGATAGCATCAATACGATGACATGTACTCCTCTAACCATCTCTGATTTAGGCTTCTCTTGCTTTTGAATTTCTTTCTTCAACTTATTGGAATAAGTCTTTTTACCTACAGCGGTTACTTTGATCTTTGCTGTTCCTTCATTCACAATAGTTCCACCAAAGACCATATCCCCTACAGATTTCTTCTTTTCTATTTGTTCACCTGTCAACATGGATTCGTTCAAAGCCAAAAATCCATCCAATATAATTCCATCGACTGGAATTTGTATTCCTCTTTCAACTAAGATCAAATCATTCTCGACGATGTCATCAGTCATTATTTCGACTATTTTTCCACATCTAAGCACTTTGATTTTAGGTGTATTTACAATTCTCAATTTATTCAACGTTCGTTTAGCTTTACACTCTTGATAAACTCCGATAATCAAATTGATGAATACTATGATCAAAAAAGCATATTTGCTAATTCCAAATTCGCTATTACCAAATCCGACGCCCAAGATTAAAAAAGCAATTGCGACTCCGAACAGAATAATATTGAACCAATTGAATAAATTCTTTATGACTATAACAAAATAAGAACTCCAAAAATCCCATATCGGTCTATTTGAAAGCTTATTCTTTATTTGAATTGATACTTCCTCATTAGAAAGACCATTCTTCAAAAGAAAGCTATCCTCAATGTTTATAGATTTTTGTGGGTTCTTATTCATCTTAACCTACTTGATTCTTCTAGCTTGGTTACAAGCGGCAACTACTTCCTTAACCTTATCAAATGAATCTAAACGACAACCGCTGGCGCAAAGGTGTCCACCACCGCCGAATTTGACTGCTACTTGTTGGACATCATATGAACCATCACTTCTAAATTCGACTCTTATTTGACCGTCGTTTTGCTCACAAAACGAAACCCAAATAGGATGATTATCTAACTGAGAGATTAGATTTACCTTGCTGCCGGCATCATTCTCAGTCATTCCTAATGGAAGATAATTTTCCTTATGAATTTCAACATAAGTCACCAATCCATCAAAGACAAAATGAGAATATACAAAAGATCTAAATCTCAAGTCGACACTCTTTTGTTTATATAAATCCCTATAAATCGATTTGTAATCAGTTCCAGCTAGTATTAATTTTTCCGCTATTTCTAGAGTCTCTGGTTCCGAATCAAACTGAAATCTTCCAGTATCAGTAATGAGGCCGACAAATAAATAAGGAGCCGCTGAAGAAGGAATCTTTCCGTAGAAATCCAATAAGCATTTAGATAAGACCCAAGTTGCGCTAGGTGCATCTTCTACTCTATAGACAGGAAAATCAACTTCAGAAGATTTAATATGATGATCGACACAAACAATCTTCTTGGCTTTTAAGAATCTTTGATCCTCAACTCTATATGAGTCAGAGACATCGACAACAACAGCCAATGAATTTTCAATAACTTCATCACTAATTTGATCAGCTTCTTCTATAAACGAAGGTAAGTAGCTTGGATGAGTTCCAACACCGTAGACTTTCTTGTCGGGGAATAACTCCATGATTGCATGTTTCATTCCCATGACACTTCCGACACAATCACCATCCGGATTTTTATGGCCGAAAAAAACAATAGAATCAGCTTCTTCTATCGCTTTAAAAACAATTCTTTCTTCTTCAGTTATCATTTTATATAGTCCTTTCTATCAAAGTGGTCTCTTCACTGACTCGACATAAGGTGAGGGCGTTGATCCACCAGCCGTCTTTAGGCCAAATCTTTCACCCCAGCCATTGAAATAATTCAAATATTCCTGGAAGTCACTATAGTGATTATATGTATAGAATACAAAGTGAGTATTCACATCATTTTCGTACTGACTATTTTCAAAATAAGAATAACAAATTCTAGCAGCTCCTCTCACAATCTTTTTTCCATTGTTGTAGACTTCGACTGGATATCCGCCACCAGTATCAGTTCCGGTAGTTCCTATATCCATTTCATGATAGTCTATATTCACAATCTTACCATTATATTGTATCGATTGAGGCAGCTCCGGTTCATTAGGATATCTTGTGACATCATTAGAAAAGTAATTGTCATTTACTCTCAAGTATTTACCCCAACCATTAGAAGAAGGTTTAGTTTTTGTATTAGCCACTTGATTACTAGGAGTACTACCAAAGGCAAAGACATAAGCAGCTACTTGCTCTAGTGTCACATACGCTCCACCTTTAAAAATCTTATCTACTTCATTTCCTAAAGAATCCACGATCGTGTAAGCATTATTGTTTTCGGAATAGTATGAGTTTGAATTTCTAATAAATTTACCATCATAAGTCGGTCTATTAGAATCGACTGTAGGAGTAGGGATTTGTTCAGCCAATGAACCAGACATGAAGTGATGCTGTGTTCTATATTTAGCATCAGAATAAGAAATTGCTTCCTTATAATTTGAATAGAAAACATTAGAACTTATATTTTCATAAGGATCGCTATCAGTTACGGTAAATAATAATTCTTTAGATGAATAATCACCAATCACAGCTTTGACTCCAAATGTTCCTGGATTAAGTCCTAATACAACATCGTCATCAACTTTTCCATAATCTTCGCCGCTTGAAATATAATACTCGGCATTTGGGTAGTTGCACACCAAGTTCACACTATCTCCTATATCGAGAGTTGTATTCTCAACAGATATAACTATTGAAGCATCCTCTGGTTTCTCATCAGGAGTATCATCTTTTTTTTCGATGACTTCAATATTGATGTAGTCTGCAAGATTCAAAGAAGGAACGCTGGCAAATATAATAGCTTCACCAATCATTAATCCTTGTACTTCACCACTTTCATCTACGGATACGATATCAGGAGAATAAGATTCCCATGTTATCTCCAACACTTTGTCTTGATCACCACCAATCAATGTATAAGACAATCTCATTTTCTCACCTATTGTCAGTTTAATACTATCTTCGGTGATATTAAAAGAAGGTGTTACTATGGCAGAAGAAGTTCTATCTTCGGTAGTTCTATCAGAGTTACTTGTTCCTTTAGAGTCCAAATCACAACTAGCCAAAGATAAACTAATACAAGACAACAAAAATAATTTAATAAATTTCCTGTTCATAATCATTTTAAAAGCTGCATTATTTTATCATATTGTTCACAAATCAAAGTTCAACTTCCTTATAGGAAGATATAAACCATTTATACAAACTACATCAACGGACTCCAACATTGGAGAATGATGGCAAAGAATCTAAAGAAAATATTATGTTTTTTAGCTGACTCTGGTTTGATTTGAGTTGATTTCTCAAAGGATTTTTGAAAATCTTCATTAACATCTCTAATGATTTCTTTATCATCGGTATAAACTGCACTTTCAAATTGTTGATAAAAGCTACGCATATCTATATTGATAGAACCCATGATGGTTTCATCATCGGATAACATAACTTTTGAATGGACAAAGCAGTTGTTCAATGTATAAATCTTTACTCCATACTTGAGCAACGCTTCGGCATTTGCCATACTGACCATATAGACCAAGGGTTTATCGGGAACATCCGGTAAGATGATTCTTACATCTACTCCACTCATGGCTTTGTTCTTCAAAACATCATAAATAGGATCATCTCCGACAAAGTAGGGTGTCATTATATAAAGTCTCTTCTTAGCACTCATCATCAATTTGAGGTAAGCATTCTTACCGATAGGAACAGGATAATCCAATCCGTCGACATAAGGAACTACCAAAGACTTTGATTCTTGTTTCTCATAAAGATTCATGAATTGACTGAAATCTTCGTGTTTTCTACTAACAAACTCGTAATGCCTTAAAAAGTCAAGAATCATTCTATCGACTGCTTCTCCTTCGACTTTAAGACCTTCGTCTTTCCAACATCCGTACATTCTCTTTTCATTCGTGTATTCATCAGCTAAATTAGCACCACCGGTATAAGCCACCTTACCATCAACAATAACATATTTTCTATGGTCTCTATAATTTTGACCAAATGTAAGTATTGGAGTAAGTTTGTTAAAAGAGTAAACATGAATTCCCATCTTAACCATTTTAAAATAAGTTTTATCTTTTAACTTAGCGTGGCTACCAAATGAATCATAAATGATTCTAACATCCAATCCTTCTTTAATCTTAGGCTCGACCAAATTTAAAATTCTATTCAATAATCTTCCATCAGAGAAAATAAAGAACTCTATGAAGACATACTTCTTGGCATTTGCTATTTGTGTCAAAACATCATCGAAGAGCTTGGCACCAGTATTAAAATAAGTCAATTTAGTGTTTTGATAAGCTTCAAATCCTCCAGCATTCTTCAAATAAGCAGCTACTTCATTATCATTTTCTACACCTTTAGGAATCCACTGCTCTGTTCTATCAAATATCTTTTGATATTTTTTCTTATCGCCTCTAAAAAACAATTTATCGCTAGCTAGTATGTACACTATAAAACTAACTGGGAAAAAGACTAGCAAGAATAAGATCCATACAGTCTTACTCAAAGAATTCTTGTCACTTACGATAACACTAAGTGCACATAAAATAGATAATACAGCAGTGATCACCAAGTACCAGACAAAGACTTCGGCAACCCATATGCTCAACAATATAAGAATAGCAACTTGGGCTAATATAAGTATGCCCAAAAAACCTAATCTTAAAAGACCTATGAAATTTGAATCGGTCTTTATCTTAAATATCTCCTCTTGTTTACGAGGAATTCTTCTAAAACTTTTTCTCATAATCAAGGCCTAACCTTCCTAGTATCTTCTATTATTCTTTTTCTTTCTTTGACTAATGATTTAAACTCTGTATTAAATTTCTTGTTCTCCATCTTAAAAGTAGGAATACACAAACAGGAACATAAGATAAAGAAAACTCCAGAGAGAGAAAGAAGAATTATGGATGCATATAAAGGGATTCCTTCCGGGTATCCAAAATAGAAACAAAGACCTAAGACCAAACAAACGAAAAATAGCAAAGAAAAGCTAAGGGCGAATATCTTAGTCCATTGATGTTTCTTAACCTTGGCTTTATTTAATTTTTTTACATTGCTTTCAAATTCCACTTCAAGCAATTGGAGTTCTTCCTTATTGTCGATAAAGTGATCTCTTTCAAAGACAATATGATATGTTCTATGAAAGATAGCATCCCTTTTTTCCGAAGAAATCTTCCATCCAAAAACTGAATAATAATACTTCACTTCTTCCAAACTAGAGACATCCACCATCAAGGATATCGTGTCGTTCTCCATGCCTATCTCTTTCAAGGCTTCTTTTAAATTCTTATCCATAGTATTTATTAATATATACGATAGTTAAAAGAAATGAATATAAAAATTCTAATTAAATAAAGGGTATGTGCAATCGATAGATAAATCGAGTTAAATAAATGGTAATATACTACCGATTTACAGACAAATTATGGAAAAGAAAATTAAATATTCGAAAGAATTAAATTTCAACTCAGAAGCTAAAAGAAATTTTATCGATTATATAAAAAAAGAAAAAAGAACCTTTGATGAATATCCTTTAAATGAAATCGACAGTCTTATATTTGCTTGGATAAGTTATCTTCAAATTCCTAAGGATGTTGTAAAAGAATTAGATTCAAACCCTATAAGCCTAAACAAACTTCTATCGAATGAAAAAGTAATAAAAAACATTGATAAGCTTTATAAGCCAAAGAAAAGCCATGAGTTTTTCAAATCTATAAAGGAATCTAAAAGATTCAAAGATATAACAATCTGTGACTTCGTATCAAAAGAGAATTTAAATAATAATCTTCAATACGGAAGTACATTGTTTAATCTTCCTGACGGCATAAAAGTCATAGGATACAAAGGAACTAATTCAACGATGAATGGATGGAACGAGGATCTGGATATGTGTTTTAAATTCCCCATTCCTTCTCAAGAAGAAGCCTTGATTCAAACCACTAGAATCATGAACAAATATCCTAATTCCAAGTTCATATTAACAGGTCATTCAAAAGGCGGAAACTTAGCAGTTTATGCGGGAACATTCATAGATGAAGAGAAACAAAAAAATATTATTTCCATATATTCACATGACGGGCCTGGATTTCTAAAAGACTATGCCGAAAAAGAAGAATATTTAAGAGTCAAAGATAAAATCCATAAATTTATCCCACAATCTTCCGTATTTGGACTTCTCCTAGAATATACGACCAACTATAAAACGATTCAAAGCAATGGATTTCTAGTCTATCAGCATTCGCCTTTCACATGGTTAGTCGATATAAAGAAAAACATATTCATCCCATCACCATCTTTGACTAAAATTGCGACATTGTTTTCCAAAGCTACTTCTTCCTGGATGAATACATTTTCAATAGAAGAAAGAGAAAGAGCTATAAAACTAGTCTTTGGAATAATAATGGATAACAAAATTCAAACCTCAAAAGATTTGAAAAAGCATATTCCACAAGTGATTATTTCAATATCTAAACTAGATGAAAGCGATAAAGAATTCGTCAAAGAAGTACTGAGAGCATTCTTTAGTGCTGGAATCAATCAAGTTAGTCATGAAATAAAAGCAAATCCAAAAATAAAGAAAATTAAGACTAAAAAATCCGGAAATTAATTTTCCGGATTTTGTTTACTTGGTCTTGATGTAAAGTCTCTTGGTCTTGGAGCATTCGTAGGCATAAGCACGAATGATTCTTTCTCCTCCGGCCAAAGAGAACTTAGCTGCAGGCTCCTTTTGAGGTCCTACTTGGATGATATGAATTCCATAGTTTGTCTCTACAGCAATCCAATCGATATAATTCAAATTAGCGGTTGAATGATTGGGAACTGAAACAGTCCAGTTGTTCATCATTCCATGTTCGATGACAGGAGTAAATGCTTGTTCTTGTTCAGCTTGCTCATCGGATTTGTTGATCTCATACATAACTTTTCCATCAGAAGTTAATTTTGATCCGTATTCAGACAATTTGATGACGACATCCTTACCATCTTTGCTCTTTAAAAAACATATTTTTTCTTCATTGCTAGCCATATCCTTTACCTCCGCATAATGCTTATTTAATTTTAGGCTAATTTCATTGAAATTAAAATGGTTTGCCTGATAAATTTATAAAAAAATATATAAATTTCATCAGCCTAAAATTAGAAAACAGTTTGACTGCTATACCCTACCCCCGTATACTATAGATATAAGGAGAGACAAATTATGGAAACTAAAGAGAAAAACTGTTGTAGACAGACAAAGAGAGATGAGGAAGATAAAAGACAAATAATAATAAGGCTTAATAAAATAATAGGTCAGATGAACGGTGTGAAGAAGATGATAGAAAATGATAGATATTGTTTTGATGTATTATCTCAATTATCTGCTATAGATAAAGCTATAGGTAGTCTATCCAGCAAATTGATTGATCACCATCTACATACATGTGTCGTGGATGACATTAAAAAAGGTGATCTAAAAACTGTAGATGAATTGGCTGAATTATTTAAGAGATTTAATTGAATATGAAGAAAAAATTTAATATTGATGGCATGGTCTGTGCATCATGCCAAGCCACAGTAAAGCATGCAGTCGAAACAATAGATGGAGTTAAAAGTGCGGATGTTTCTTTGATCAACAATACGATGCTTGTCGATTATTCTCCTAAGAAGGTCGATGAGAATATAATTATATCAGCTGTTCAAAAGTCTGGTTATGACGCCTCTATCCATGAAGAAGAACCATATCAAATGATGTTGAACAAAAGAAACAATGAATTAAAAAGGAAAAAGATAAATCTAATAATCACTTTGGCATTCGTCATATTATTGATGATTTTTGCTATGGGTCCAATGATTGCAATGGAATGTGGTGGAGTGTTTATAACAAACAATCCATTCATCTTAATTCCAATACAATTAGTTCTATTAATTCCAATATTAGTTTTGAACTTCAATTACTTTACCAGTGGCACAAAAGCATTGATAAGCTTGCACCCAAATATGGATTCACTAATATCTATAGGTAGTTTAGCTGCAATAATATATGGATTATATGTTTTCATTAAGATTATTGTTTTACAAGTACAAGATTCATTCTCTAATATGGAAGAGATTCATAAACTTGGAATGAATCTATATTTAGAAAGTGCAGGAACAATCTTAGGCTTAGTAAGCCTTGGAAAATATCTCGAGTCAAAGTCGATAAATTCCACATTAAATGCCATAGGTAAAATGATGAAGCTAATACCTGAAACAGCCTTTGTTATGATCGATGGAATTGAAATTAAAACTAAGATTAAAGATATAAAAATCGAAGATATCATCTCTGTAAAACCTGGAGATAGAATTCCATTAGACGGAGTAATCATATCTGGAAATGGCGATATAGATGAGTCATCTATAACAGGTGAATCAGTCCCAGTTTTTAAGAAAAAAGACTCCAATGTTATATCTGGCACTTTAAATACTAATGGTAGTTTTTTGTTTAAAGTAACCAAAATTGGAAAAGATACGACTTTAAATAAAATTGTTGAATTGGTCTCTCAAGCTAGCGATTCTAAAACAAAGATTACGAAGTTGGTAGACCGGGTTTCTCTATATTTTGTGCCCGTTGTTATTATCTTGAGCATTATCACTTTTGTCGTTTGGGCTTCTATTCCACCTAATGATATATCTTTAGCATTTAACTTCGCAATTTCAGTCTTGGTCATATCATGTCCTTGCTCCTTAGGATTAGCGACACCAGTAGCATCATTGATAGGAGCAAAACTAGGAGCAGAGAATGGAATTCTCATCAAGTCGAATCAAGATTTCTACGAGTTAAACAACGTCGACTGTATTGTCTTTGATAAGACAGGAACTATTACAACTGGTAAAATGACAGTCCAATCCATTAATATTCCAAAAGATGATTTAGATCATTTATTGTCTTTAGAATCCAATTCTAGTCATCCTATTTCAAAAGCATTGGTCGAGTATTTAAATAATCAAAATATCAATGGGAATGATAATCTTGTCTCTTTTGAATATAAACCAGGATTAGGACTTCAAGCTATTATCGATGGTCATATTTATAAATCTGGAAATATAAAATTTATAAATCCAATTTTAAAAAAGGAAGAAAAAGAATTAATAGATTCTCTTTTGAATAAGGGACAAACGATAATTTATGTATCAAAGGATGATGAGTATATAGGTTATTACTCAGTATCAGACACCATTAAAGAATCTTCTAAAAATGCAATAGAAATTCTAAAGAAAAAAGGAAAAAGGATTATTCTATTGACTGGTGATAATGCTAAATCTGCATCTTATTTCGGATCACTAGTCGGAATAGATGAAATTATAAGCGAGGTCAAACCCGAAGATAAATTAAATGTTATTTCAAACCTTCAAAAAGAAGGATTGAAAGTTGCAATGGTCGGTGATGGAATCAACGATTCACCTAGTTTAATAAAATCAGATGTAGGAATTGCAATAGGTGCTGGAAGTGATATAGCCATAGATTCTGCATCGATAATTTTGATAAAGAGTGATTTGATGGATGTAGTTAAGTCTATGGAGTTAAGCAAAAAAGTAAAGAATAAAATCAAGACAAACTTATTCTGGGCTTTCTTCTACAATTCAATTGCAATTCCATTTGCCGCAGGAATCTTATATTTCCCTCCTATTTATTTTGCTTTGAATCCAATGATAGCTTCCCTATGTATGGCATTGAGTTCAATTACTGTCGTATTGAATTCATTGTCATTAAATTTGGTGAATTTTACAAATTTTAAAAAAATAAGTTAAACTAATACCAGGATCATTTTATATAACATTACTATAATAAGACTCGGTAAAAAAAGAAGGTAAATAAAAATGTTATCAGTTTAATGAGTGCTTTTTATGCTTTTGCTAACGGCGGGTATATCGATTAAATGAAAACAAATAAAATATTAGCAATTACTTTAAGTCTTCCATTATCGTTCTGTTCAATATCATGTTCTAATTCTCTGCCTAAAAAAATAGACATGAGTTCTTATTCGATATCAGAAGGCTCGACTTTATATAATCAAAAACTTTGTAGAATTAGTACACCTATTATCGACGGTCAAGGATTTTCTGGTATCAGTTTTAAGACTCCAGATTGGTCATTCTCAACAATGACAGTTTTCTTTAAGAGTGATTGTGCTCTTAATAGAGATGAATTATATACATTTGCAACAAGATTTGACAGTGAAGCTCAGTTTGACGAGGAGCCATGTAGTTGCTTAGGAACAAATTTTTATTCTTATTCCACAAAAACTACCAATAGCCTAGGAGAAACAGAATTTTCCTATGTTCCTAAACAAACAGACAAGGATATTGCTGCATACTATATTGGAAACTTAGTGGAATACAATATAAAAAGAGAAGATGGCTCAACATTCGAAGTATATGTATTAATCAGTGGAGCATTTGTAACAGTGCTGAATGTCGACTAATTATTAAGCAGTCGTATCTAATTTATTATTCTTCAGTAAGTTCAAATCGATGACTTTGCTATTACCAAGGTCATCGATTTTTATTTGAACAACTGCTAGATTTGGAATCGGTGTCTTGTAATTATATAGCATTGGATTTATGCCTATCAAAATCGACTTCAATATATTTGAATGAGTTACTAAGACTAATTTGGAATTTTTATAATTCTCAATCAAATTCTTATACCCCAAATCGACTCTTCTAAGCAATGATTCATTCTTTTCAAAACCATCAGCATTTTGTAATGAAGGGTTATCGTATATTTCAGAGATATTATCAAAATGAGTTCCTTCAAAAACCCCGAAAGATCTTTCTTTAAATTCATCCATCGTCTTAATGGACTTATCAGTTTGATTCAATTGATATCTGATAATTTGTGCTGTTTCCACAGCTCTTTTTAGAGGAGAAGACAAATAATAATCGAAAGAAATCCCTTTTTCTTTCAAGGCTGCTCCTAATTCAAAAGCCCCTTTTTCTCCTACTATAGAAAGAGGAATATCCTTTTGACCTTGGATGAGTTTATTCAAGTTATAAGACGTTTCACCATGTCTAACTAGATACAGATCGATCATTGAACAGCTCCTTTATCATTATTGGATTGCAAGTTAGCAACCTTGTTCTTCTTTTTAGAATGTTCTTCTTTTTTCTTTAAATAATATCTATAAATAACATATAAATAGGGCATGCCCAAATTAGTTTCTATCAAAGAATCTATCAGCAATGTAGGAATAGAAGTTGAATTCCATTCTCTAATTCCATATAGAAGGAATGCTCCTTCCCATGCAAATTGAACACCTATTCCAATTAAATTCAACCATAGAATATTCACTCTTTTTTCTTTGGGTACCATAAAGTCATAGATAATCAAAGCAAAGTATCCTATAGCTAGGATTATAGCCATAGGACCATGGTAAGCAGTAGTTGTCCTATATGTAACAATATTTCTACTTCCACCAAGTTCGGATATTGCAGGGCATATAAGCCACCATCCAATGACTAATATCAACCATAATTTCAAATCTTTATCTTTGCTTATACAAAGCCATAAAAGACTAAAATTAGTTATTCCACAAGATAATTCATGCCATAACAAATACATGGCATATCCTAATTCCGAAGCATATTCACCATTGAAAATAACTACTCTAGAACGACTGACATGATAGAAGAAAACATAATCTACAATGTAATAAACGACACCAAATATCAATCCAATAATTGCTGCATCTTTTCTTTTTTTATAAAACAAGAAACAAACATAGAATATAACAAAAATACTATCCAAGATTATATAAAGAAGATTCAAGCTTCTACCTGGAGTAATATTTAAATCCATATTTGCTATTCCTTATAGATTCATATCATACATTGTTATTGGTCACTTCTCAAGCATTCCACAGGTTTCTTCTTGGCTGCTTTCAAGGAAGGAATCAAAGCAGAAATCGTCGTTAAAACAACGGCTAATAAAACTAAAACTATCGGATGCCACCAGGCCATATCGGCAATATTTCCTACGTTATAGCTAGGATAGAATGTATTTACCAATGCGTTTATAGGGAAAGTTAATATATAGGTCAAGAAACACCCCAACAACCCACCTACTAATCCAACTATAAAGCTTTCAGATTCAAACACCCAACCAATGTCTTTTTGCGAAGCACCTAAGGATCTTAAAAGTCCGATTTCCTTCTTTCTTTCAAGAACAGACATGTTGGTAACACTAATACATACAATACCCGATCCTATTAATGTGATTACAGCAAATACATCCAATATGATGTTAGTCATATCGATAGCTTGACCGATATCTTGAGTCATATCCCATGTAGTATCAGTAAAAGCTATGACTTCACTCTTGTCCTTTGCGTGATATGGATCTCCGCCTTCTATCGTATTGTCATACTTGGAATAATCGTTAAACTCATTGAGTTTTTCAATGACAACTTTAGCTTCTGATATAGAATTTGGAAGTAAGACAATTGTTGAAACATTCGCCTGAACATAAGCTAATTGACCTAGGGCCAAGACTTTATTGTAATAAGATTCAACATCCTCTTCAAGGAAGTCGCTGACCAATCCTCTAATGAAGGATTCAATTGCAGTAGTATCTGTTAAAGTGATTCCTTTGAGTTCATCAGTAGTGAAATCTAAGCCTAAAGAATTTGCAGTAGTGAAATATTTTCTTAAATTCTTATAAGCTTTAAACCCATACAAATATCCATCTGTATAGTTATTGACATCATATGAATTAGATGGATTGAAGATGCTCGAATAAGTAATATAGGCAGTGAAATATTTTTCCAATATTTCCTGTAATTTTGAATAAGTAATCTCTTCCTTTAACTTGTTGCCATCAAAGAATTCATTAGATATCTCTTTTGCCATATCGATGGATGATATCTTATCCTGCTTTATATAATTACCGGATATAGAATCATATTTGTATGGAGTCTTTCTAACAAAGGCATTTTTGAAATCATCCAGCATCGAAAAGGATTGGTTGAATGATCTAATCGTTTCTAATAGTCCATTCTTTTCATCAGTATTGCTATCCTGAACAAATCCTATTCCCGAATTCATAATACCTTTCTTTATCGTCTTCTTTGGTCTTATTATTCCGACTATCTTAGCTGTTACACCAGTCCTATCTGATTCGTTAGGATTTTCATTAGCTAGTTGCATAGTTGTCTTTGGATAGTATCTATTGATAGTCTTTGTTTTACCATCATCATCTTCTATATTTTCAAAAGAAGGGAAAGCTGTATTTTTAACATCGCCATGGAAATCAGAAGCTTTCACATAACAATCATCAATACTGAATATTTTATATTCCTTACCGAGTATTTTATCGAAGGTGACAGGTTTTACATGAGTAGTTAAAGTTGCATCATAGACATCTTCCTGGGTATCAGAAGGATTATAAAATCCTAATTCTTGTAAAGTTTTAAAACTAACGGCATTTCTATAATCTACAATCATTACAAGTTCATCTTTAGATGTAGGTAGTTTTCCAGCTAAAAGATCATAATTCTCTTCATAATTATTTATCAGCGGATGAAATACTGTATTGGCTACTGCTGAATTTCCACCAGTTCCACTAGACATAGTAGAGCGCATAGATACATCTACTGTTTTATAACCACTATCTCCATCGACACCTGAATTCTCAATATTCAAGCTACTTGGATAGGATGTTATGACTTTCAAAGAATCATCTTCGCTCCTCTTCATTTTGTAATCAGTCAAAATACCATCATTTTTCAACTCTTGAAGGTAGTTATAAAACTTATCAGTAAAGTTGTTATATTTATAAGTATCAGTTCCAGTGGGTGAATAAGTAGGATAGATAGAATCATCGCTGGGATATTCTTCTGTTTGGTTATAGTTAGACCAAGAAGCACCGGCAGAAGAAGTAGAATAAGCATTGATCACTATAGGTGCATTAGATCCAGTTACTTGATTGACTCTGTTTACATAAAAGCTAAAGCCGTTTGCCAAAGCTAAAGAGAATCCCAAAGCCATGATTCCAAATGTTGTTGTCAAAGCCACACTCATAGATCGACCCAATCTATTTACTGTATGTCTTACACCAGTTTTTATAGCACCAACAAAACCCAATCCAACTTTCTTTTTCTTTTCATCGCTTATAGGATTTTCTAAATTATTGCCTTCGATTGCATCTGTATCTGATATGACTTTACCATCTGATAATCTTATGATTCTATCGGTATATTGCTTAGCCAGTTCCTCATTATGAGTAACCATGATAACAAGTCTATCCATGGAGATAGACTTCAATATCTCCATGACATCCCTACCGGATTTTGAATCCAATGCACCTGTAGGCTCATCAGCTAATATTATTGATGGATTTCCCACTATCGCTCTAGCAATAGACACTCTCTGACATTGACCGCCTGACATTTGATGAGGCTTATTGTCAGCTTTATTCTCAAGACCGACTTTCTTCAATGCGGTTCTAGCAAGTTTATCGGCAGATTCTTTTCCTACTCTTCTTATATCTAAAGCTATTTTAACATTGTTCAACGCACTCATCTCAGGGAGCAAATTATACTCTTGAAAAATAAATCCTATCTTAAAGTTTCTATAGCTATCGAAATCATTAGTCGAAAAGGACGAAGTGTCCTTCCCATCGACAATCATATTTCCACTAGTAGGTCTATCCAATCCTCCTAAAATATTGAGTAAAGTAGTCTTACCACAACCAGAATGACCTAAAATAGCGACAAAACCTTTCTCACCAAACGACAAAGAAACACCATTTAAAGCGTGAAAGACCTCACTACCTTGACCATAATCTTTAACTATATTTTTTAATAGGATCATGTCTTTTTCTTCCCTGAATAATTTTAATTTCAAGTTATTTAAATACAAATTAAATTATATAGGTTTCACCAGAAATAATGATATACTAATTATAGATTTGAAAATGAATTTCATTTTTTGATGGAGAATAAAATGATAGATTTAAAAGATATAACATTCGCATATACGGATAAAACTATATTGAATAATATTAATTTACATATAAATGATGGTCAATTTGTCGGATTGATAGGTCTTAATGGTGCAGGTAAATCGACATTATTAAAAATTATTCTAGGAATTAACAAACCACAAGCCGGAAAAGTAACAGATACATTCAAGAAGAAATCATTTGTCAGTCAATTGACAGGTAATTCAGACTTTATTTTTCCAGCAACTGTAACCGAAGTCGTATCACTAGGTCTTAAATTTAAGCCGTTCTCCTTCATTACAAAGGAAGACAAGCATAAAATTAAAGACATGCTGAAAACTATGGGCATCGACAAATACGCAAATTCATCAATCAGTGAATTATCAGGAGGTCAACAGCAAAGAGTAAGGCTTGCAAAAGCCCTAATATCAGATCCAGACCTATTGATTCTTGATGAACCTACCACCGGTATGGACGAAGATGGAAGAAAAGAATTCTTAAATTTAATAGAAGGTATGCATACTCAAAGAAATATGACGATAATAATTGTCAGCCATGCTTTAGAAGAACTGAAGAATGTCGATTCATTATATAGACTTCACGAAGGAAAGATAATAAAAGAAGAAGGTGACTGTCCTATTCACGAAAAGTAAAAAACACATCATTTCGATGTGTTTTTTAATAACTATGAATATCTAAATCAATCTTTTCTTTCTTTTCTTTATTTTTCTTTGGACGAGGATTGTTATATCCAATATAGTAAATATCGATATAAGAACAATAGAGGCAAGCCAAATAAAAGAAAGATGTCAAGCTAGGTAGAGAAGCTATAAATATAGAAATTAATGCACCGTCAGCACCTGCCATTATAAAACTCAGTACAACAGAGACTAAATTTAAAATTAAAATCACGGAGAACAAATTAGCAATGACACCTATTCGTCTTTCGAAGTTGTTTTGAAGATATCCATATGATCCTTCGCAAAGTATAAATACCCAAGCCAAGGAAACTATAAATGACAAGACGTAAGAGATGATCAAGGTAACACCACTATTGACTATCATAAACATTCCATTGACTCCGGAGACAAAATTGGATACAGCTAAATATATTCCAGATAGAAATACAATTAATTTTTGCATTCTAGCATTATTTCTAGCTCTGCCGAAAATCATCATGAATACTCCGACTAAATAGACAAATATTCCACTCAACAAAAACCCTAAAACTTGGAATACATTCGCTGTATCATCGACACCTTGCACCAAAGATAGGATAAAGTGTGCACAATAACAAACCAAGCAAAGAAGACCAAAAGCAGGTATTAACCAAGAAGAATTCTTCTTTATGAAATTATATATTTTATTCATAAATCCTCCAAACAAACGCCTTTAAACTTTACAACTAAGTCCAATTTATTAAAAGAAAATACAAAAAGAAACCTAATCAGAAAAAAACAAACACAAAAATAGAGAAGACAAAAGCCTTCTCTATAAATGAGAACAAATACTATTACTTAGCCTCAGCAACAGGGAGGACGACGGAATTATAAAGTTTCCACATCTGTCCCTTTTGACGATTGCCGGTGTTAGGCTTTTGAATTCCCATACGAACAGAACGATCGATGAGTGAGATAGCATGTTGGAAATCAGCATCGAGAGTAGCTCTCTCAACCTTCTTCTCGACATCTACACGAACTTTCTTCATAGCAGTACGGACCTGTGACTTGTAAGATTTATTACGAAGACGGTTCTTTTCGTTGGTGAGAATATCCTTTTGTTCAGACTTGATGTTTGCCATAGACTAAAAATTATCCTTTCAAATAAGCGTGTTGTATATTACAACAATTAAAGAATATTAGCAAGTTTTATTAATATTTGAAAGCCCTTTTTTAATCGTGGTACGATTTTTTTCCTATGTAATTCATCTAACCGATATATCCAATCGGCAATATATGATAATATTTAACTGAAAGAGGATTATTCCATGGAATTAAAAGATTATATCGATTCGACAATTCTTAAAGCTGAAGCTACCAAAGAAGACATCGAAAAGCTTTGTGCTGAAGCAAAAGAGTATGGCTTTAAATCTGTTTGCGTCAATCCTTGCTATGCATCATTAGCTAGCAAACTATTGGAAGGAACAAATGTCGGTGTTGCAGTAGTCGTAGGATTTCCATTAGGTGCCACACTTCCCAGCGTGAAAGCATTTGAGGCAAAATCAAGTATCCTAGAGGGTGCTACCGAAATCGATATGGTAATAAATGTCGGAAAATTGAAAGACAAAGATTATGACTATGTAGAAAATGAGATCAGAGCTGTGAAAAACGCAATCGGAAACCATGTTCTCAAAGTAATCATCGAGTGTTGCTTATTGACTGACGAGGAAAAGATCAAAGCTTCTGAATTGACTGTAAAAGCTGGTGCAGACTTTGTAAAGACCTCCACCGGTTTTTCAAAAGGTGGAGCCACTGTCCACGATGTCGAACTGATGAGAAAGACTGTCGGACCCGATTTTGGAGTCAAAGCCGCTGGTGGTATAAGAACCAAGCAAGACATGGAAGATATGATCAAAGCCGGTGCTACTAGAATTGGCACATCTCATGGTGTAGATTTAGTCAAGTAATTGTTATTTAAACAAAAAGCCTTAAGCTCATCGGCTTAAGGCTTTTAATATTCACTTTTAAACAACAGCTGAATTAGTTTGACTGACCATTAGAAGAATCATCTATAGGTTTTCTAGGAGAAGGTAAAGTAAAGTTAGGAAGCTTGGGCTTAATATCAGCTGTTTGATCCTTGGAAGAATGGATTCTAGTAGATGAAGTATTAGCTGCTCTATTTTGGCGAGCCAAACTTCTTTGAGCACATGATCTATCTGCTTCATCGGCATTTCTCAATTCACAGATTACCAAAGGTTCTTTATCGGTCATCTTTTTGATAAATCTAGTCATCTTATCGGATAGTTTCTTGGCCATTACTTCCATCGATAATCCATGGGTGTCTTTAACCAAAGTGTCGAGAGTAGAGATAAAGTATCTGGATACTTCACTTACAACATCCGATGCATCTTTCAGATAAATAAATCCGCGCATTTGGATATCAGGATTAGATAACAACTTTTTGTCTTTCAATGAAATCAAGCATCCCATCAATACGACACCGTCGCTGCTCATAGTAGCTCTTTCATCCAAGACATTACCTTTTACTTCTCCGACAGTAGAACCATCAACTACGACATCAGAAACGTTGACCTTCTCTGGTGCAGGTATGAATTTTCCATTCTCGTCAAACTTGAGGAACATACCATTATCATAAGCAAAGATATTGCTGTGATTAAGACCTATCTCCATATTGACTGCCATCTTAGCATTGCCCATTACTTGACGGAATTCACCTTTTACAGGGAAATAAAACTTAGGACGTAATAGTGTCAACATCATCTTGAGATCCTCTTCCTGAGCGTGCATAGAAGCTATATCACGTCTTGTCAAATTCTTTACGTTGGCACCTGTAGCATACACTGTATCCAAAGCCTCAGTGTGCTGAATTTCAGTTTCAGGAACTGAAGGGCAGGCCATGACAAATGCATCTGAATTTGAAATCTTCAAGCCAGGAATTCCGCCGTAACATAATTCCTTGATATCGGAGAATAACTTCAATCCGGATTCAGTCAAAAGAATAATTCTTTCATTAACTGGTACCGAAGCTATATCTCTCAATTCAAAGTAATTGCTGTCGGGTATTACCAAATCACCACAAGCATTGAATGACTTTTTGAAAGAAGCCAATGTTTGATTAGCGAAACAAATCTTCTTATCATTCTTGACAGCCAAATCGATAACTTCTTGAATGTTGTAGAAGTTTTGAGTGTAAAGAGCTATGAACAACTGGCCTTTCATATTCCCAACCATATCTTGAATATGAGGAGTCAATCTATGTTTAGGAGAGGCAGAGCCAGGTGTCAAGGCTTTCAAAGACTCACTCATCAAAAGCAATGTTGGATTAGCCTCAGCAATCTTGCAAAGTCTAGGAAGATCGAAAGAGAATCCTCTGACATGGTTATAATCAGATATGAAATCTGAAGTGAATACGATGTTTCCGACTTCTGTACGAAGAGCAAATCCAAACGAATTAGAAATGCTATGAGTTGTCGCAAAGAAATCGAAAGTATGACCAGCTATGACAACAGTGGAAGAAGGATATACTGATATAAAATGATATGTTTGGAAACGACGGAATTTCTTTCCGTAGTCCATTCTAATCATATTTATAGTTGTGCTTGAAGCATAGACAGGAACATTGATCAAGTTCAAAAGATATGGCAATGCACCATATTGATCGTCGTGTCCATGAGTAATGATCACTGCTTTAACTCTATCCTGATTCTTTCTTAAGTAATCAAAATTAGGAATTAAGAAATCAATTCCGGGATTGTTGACTGAAGGATACTTCAACCCACAATCGATAACAAATATATCTCCGTCTACTTCAATACAATAGCAATTTTTGCCATTTTCATTAAGGCCACCTAGGGCGACCACTCTTATTTTTTCCATTAGAAAACTAAGTCTCCTGATTTTTTAAGGTAAGACACAAAGTCTCATTCTCTATTAATATAATAAAAAACAAGTTGATTGACAATAATTATTATAATAAAAGCACTTTATTTCGTTTTGTTTTGATTTGCACCAATCCAAGACAAAGCAATAATGGAAGGTCCAGTATGAACTCCAATAATAGGGCTTATTCTTCCAACTACTATATCTAAGTCTTCGGATACATTCTTTTTCAAAGATTCAATCAAGATATCTGCTAAGTTTTTCTCCAATCCATAAGAGACATATATTTTCTTCTTCAAACCATCTTCTGTGATAGTTTCCTTAACTTTGTTAGATAAAGCCTCTAAAGCTTTTCTAGTACCATGAGCCTTGCTTACAACTTGAAGCTTTCCTTCTAAGTCAACATCGAGAACAGGTTTGATATTCAAAGCACCAGCAAAGAATCCAGAAACCTTGCTGACCCTGCCACCATGAACCAAAGCCCCCAAATCATTGACAGCAAACCAAGTATAAATATGATTTCTCTCTTCCTTCAAAGTAGCTTCCAATTCTTCCATAGACAATCCTTGTCTATAAAGTCTAACGGCTTCCTCAATCATCAAAGAATAAGAAGGAGCTACAGTTCTTCCATCGAATACGACAATCTTTCTATCGGGGAAATCAGCTTCTAGTTGAGATTTTGCAACCAAAGCAGATTGATAAGTTCCGGATAATCCAGAAGAAAAAGGACAAATGAAGACATCTTTTCCTTCCTTTAAAAATGGGGTTGAATGATTGATAAAATCAATAGGTGTGACCTGAGCAGTCTTACCATAAATCTTATCCGATTGATTCTTATAGAATTGATCTACAGAAAGTTCTCTATCATCCTGATAACGAAGATATCTTTTGCCTTCCATTTCAAAAGCTAAAGGAATTATGGTAACTCCGTTATCTTTATCATAAGAAGGTCCTAAATCATTACAGCTATCAAAAATCAATTCATATGCCATAGAGTAATTATCCTTTCAATTTTAAAACTTGTAATATTTTACTAGAAATAATGTACATTAGAGAAATAAAAGTACATAAAATCAACATATTCATAAAATAAAGTCTATAATTTTAAGGAATCTAGAAGGTTTTATGAATATGAAAATAAATAAGACAAATGTCATGCGTATCTTAGATCAAGAAAAGACTGAATATACGCCTTTCTTCTATGAGGCAAATCCAAAATTGACAGGAGAAGAAATAGCAAAGATACTAAATGAACCTGTTGACACTGTTTTTAAAACATTGATTTGTCAGGGAAAAAGTCATTCATTCTATGCATTTTTAATTCCAGTTGCAAAAGAACTGGATTTAAAATCAGCAGCAAAAGCCTGTGGTGAAAAGGAAGTCCAAATGTTACCTTTGAAGGATTTGCTTCCTACAACCGGTTATGTACATGGTGGATGTTCGCCGATAGGTCTTAAGAAACATATGAAACATTATATTGACGATTCTGCATTATCTTATGATTACATTTTCTTCTCTGGAGGCAAAGTCGGTGCACAAGTAAAGCTGAAAACCCAAGATGCGTTAAAAGTAGCAGAGCTAATTCCAGCATCGATAAGTAAAGAGCCTGACCAATACTAAAAACTTATCGTAAATGTCGTCCCAATATCAATCTTGGAATCTACATTAATCTTATATCCATATCGTTGGCAGATATGTTTAACCATAGCCAAGCCTAATCCGCTGCCTTCTGCCCTTACATCCGAGCCCCTATAAAACCTTTCAAAAATCCTAGAAAGATCATTTTGTGGAATCCCAACACCACTATCTTTTACAATCAATTGATTCTTGTAAGGGTCGATAATGATGACTACACTCCCATATTCTTTATTGTATTTAATTCCATTCTCAATGAGATTTGCTAGAAGCCTCTCACAATCTCTTCTTTCCATTTCAACATACAAGGTTTGAAGATCTTTTATAATATTAATCTTCTTAACTAAACATTGTTCTTTAAACGAATTGCACACAACACTGGTCATTTCAGCCAAATCTATCTTTTCTCTATTCAGTGGAACATTGCTTTCCATCTTTGCTAAGGAAAGCATATCTTTGAGCATCCCATTTAAAGTCTTAGCTGAAGTCAAAGCATCATTAGTCATCTCTCTTACTTCTTTTTCATCAGTAACAACGCCATCTATTATCATCTCTAGATAGCCGATAACAGAAGTCAAAGGGGTTTTCATCTGATGAGATGCGTAGACCATAAAATCACGTTTTGTGTCTTCAATTCGTCTTTGATTAGTTACGTCATAAACTAAAATAGCTGTACCTTTTTCACCTAGTGCTTCTATAGAAATAGAATAAATAATGTTTTGAACATTCCAATCGAAAGATATTGATTGCTTTTGATTAAGGCAATCTTCAATCTTAGATTTTAAGTCCAATAAAATATTATCTTTTCCTTGCTCTTTTATGAAATAATAAAGTTTTTCAATTGCTTTATTCCTCAATAAAATGTTTCTTTTTGAATCCAATAGAATAAGTCCGTTAGGCATGGAATCTAGCAATGCGATAGTACGTTCATAAGTTTCTTTGATATCATTATCCATATTAATGATCTTGTTTGACGCTTCTTCTATTGTTGAAATCATCAAATCCAAATCACCTTCATATAGATATGGATTTTCTAAATGACCACAAGAATTTCCAAGCTTGTTTAAAGAAGAGCCTAGCTTATTTGTTATTTTTTTATTCTCAACGCAGACAAAGGCAATGAGGCATGCATCTGTTATAGTTACAATAGGTAATCCTATGGACAAAAAATAAAAACTGATTTTTTCATCATTAGGAACATCCATTTTTATATAACCATATTTGTTAGACTCAAACTTCATATAACCTTCATATCGATTGGGATTATAATCGATATAAGTGGTAAGGGACAATTTATCGTATTCCAAATTATGGAGAAAAGCTGAGTCAACAGTCTTTAAAATTTTACTATCATTGTCTATTACTAAATCTTGATTATCTTTTAAAAGAATCAAAGAATTATTTATTCTATCTATAGAAGAATTATGTGAGACACAAAATGAAGCTATAGAACCAGCTAGATAAAAAACATAACTGACTGATATTCCTACTATAGAAAGTTTAATATAATCCTTAATTTTCATCCTCTATTATTCCAACTTATATCCTACACCATAAACCGTTTGAATCAAAAGACCTTTTGAATCATTTAGCTTTTTTCTAAGCTCTTTTATGTGCATATCGATAGTTCTAGTCTCCAAAGCCTTGTTATCACCCCAAAGAATAGAAATCAATTGTTCTCTTGAGATGACATCGCCAATATTTTCCATCAAAGTTTTTAATATGGTGAATTCTGAAGCGGTTAAATTCACCTCGTTTCCATTAAAAGTGACTCTATGTTGATTGACATCCAAAACAAGTTCACCATATGACAAAACATTTTGTTTTGTCGTCCTTCTATAATGTGCATTGATACGGGCAATCAATTCCAAAATATCGAATGGTTTTTCGATATAATCATCAGCTCCTCTATCCAAGCCTTCAATTTTATCAGCGAGCATGTTTTTAGCAGAGACTATAATGATATCGACATCATCGCCACCTTCGCTTTGTCTAACCTTGGTTATCAAATCCTCACCAGTATAGTCAGGAAGCATTAAATCCATTAGAATAAAATTCGGTTTTGTTTCTTTGAAAGCATCTAAGAAACTTTGACCATTCAAGAAAGAATGAATGGAATATCCTTCCTTTACCATAGTCAAATTTATTATTCGAGAAATATTTACATCATCTTCGACACTATAGATTATATATTTCGATTTATTTAAAGAGTTGTAATAGCCACTCATAAAAGACTCTCCTAAATAATTACGCTATCCTTATGGAATCCATTCTTAATAAACACTACCCATTCAGCAATGTTAACAGCATGATCCACAATTCTTTCCAAGTATTTAATAATCAAGGTTTGATAGACAACATAAGCACCACTTACCTTTTTCTCACTATTTTCTTTGATGAGTTGATCCAAGATTGCATCGACTTTAGAATCGACTTCATTGTCTTGAGCAGCAATTTCCTCTGCTAGTTTAAAGTCAAATCTAACGAAAGCTTTAACTGAATCATCATACATCTTCAAAACATAATCGACAAATTCTTGAATCAAGTCTTTATCCTGTCCTTTTTCACCCAAGACTTTAATCTTATCTGCATCTTCCTTTATATCCCTAGCATGATCACCGATTCTTTCTATATCAGTTACAAGTTTAAGACATCCAGTAACTCTTCGAAGGTCAGTAGCATATACTTTTTCTCTAAGCAAAATTGAAAGACACCAAGCCTCAACATTTCTTTCACAATCATTTACTAAATGATCGTCGATCTTTGTATCAAAAACTATCGATTCATCAGAAAGATAATAAACTAAAGAGCGTCTCAAATATTCACGAGTCAAAGAAAACATTTTTTCAATTTCTTCATTGATTGCAATCATTTCTTGATCAAATGTCATTTTGCTTTTCCTCCTTTAGATTAAGAGAATCTTCCCGTAATATAATCTTCACTCTTCTTCTCTTTAGGATGTGAGAAGAATTGTTGGGTAGGAGCAAACTCTATCAAGTTTCCGACCATGAAGAAGGCAGTATAGTCAGAAACACGGGTGGCTTGCTGCATATTGTGAGTGACTATTACTATTGTATATTTTTCTTTGAGTTTATTCACTAGTTCCTCGACTTTTTTTGTAGCGATAGGATCCAAAGCAGAGGTAGGTTCATCCATCAATATGACTTCAGGCTTCATAGCAATACATCTAGCAATACACAGCCTTTGCTGCTGACCACCAGACAAGGCTAAACCGGATTTCTTTAACTTATCTTTTACCTCGTCCCATAAAGCAGCTTCTCTCAAAGAAGACTCAACTAATTGATTCAAAAATTTCTTGTCATGAATACCTTGGCATCTAGGTCCATAGGTAATGTTATCCCAAATAGACATAGGAAATGGATTAGGCTGTTGGAAAACCATTCCTACTTTGGTTCTCAACAAAATCTCATTCATCTTTCTTATGTCTTCACCATGATAAAGAATTTCACCGGTTATTTTGCATCCATCAGTCAAATCATTCATTCTATTCAAACAACGAAGGAAAGTTGATTTACCGCATCCAGATGGTCCGATAAAAGCCGTGACTTTATTTTTTTCAATCTTCATATCGATTCCATGCAAAGCTTCAAAATCACCATAGCTAAGCTTAAGATTATGTATATCGAAGACAAGTCTTTGAGAGTTTTGAAGATCTTTTTCCTCTTGTGCGGCAACAGCTGGTGCACCTATCAATGGATCTTTTCCGACCTCGATTGGATGCCCCATTTCCAAATCCGTTCTACTATCAGCTTCATGCATCTTGGCAAGTTTTTCAGCTCTCTTTTTCTCTTCTTCAGTCATTTTAGATAGCCTCCTTTTTAGATTGTCTCTTCTTCTTAATCTTATGAATAATCTTAGTAAACCATGTCTCAGAAGCATTGGCTTGATATCTATTCAAATAATGAGATACGATCGACAGTAGTACGTTCAATATCAACACCATAAACAATATTACTATAGAGATTGAGCATGCTGCATCATAGTTTGGATTCTCACCAGCCATGATATACCAAATATGTGTGGCTAATGTTGTGGCGGGACTCAATATTTGAATGTTGTCTTGAATAGTGATACCCACAGCAAACATCAAGGAAGCCGATTCTCCAATAATTCTTCCAGTAGCTAAGATTGTACCAGTCAAGATTCCACTCATAGCATTTGGAAGAATTACCTTGAAGACTGTTTGAGATTGGGATGCTCCCAACGACAAACTAGCTTCAGACAAGGATTTAGGAATTACTTTTATTGCCTCTTCCGTATTCTTAATAATGATAGGCAAGACCATGATAGCTAATGTCAAAGCACCAGATAATAAAGAACCTTGATGACCACCACCAGAAGTGATTGGAATGAAAACCATAGCTCCAATCAATCCAAATATAATAGAAGGAATACCTGATAACAAATCGATTGCGGATCTAACCATCGAAGTAAACTTATTAGGCTTTGAATAGACAGCTAAATAAATAGCTCCTCCTATTCCTAGAGGTAGAGCAAACAGCAAAGTCAAAAGAATCATATAAATAGTAGCTACAAACGATCCTCTAATTCCATCACCACCATATGTGATGTTCGAAAGAGTGATCATTGTAGTTTTATCCATGACTTCCATGTAGTATTGAGCATAAGTCTCATCTTTAGGCTTCTCTGCCTTGACACCGACTGAAATGATTTGAGAATCATCCGTAAAGATAGTAAATCCAGCTAAGTTCCATCCTACAACAAAAGGAGCTATATTCTCATTCATATCGACCATCTCAGTAACAAGAGGCGAATTAGAATCGAGATAAGTTATCTCGACCGTAGCTTGACCATCATTCGATTTAGAATCTTTTACAGCAATTCCCCATCTAGAAGAATAAAATTCATTGCTTTTAGGATCATACGAATATTGAGTTGTTCCATCGTTATAATACCCATCTTTAGTCATAGCGGAGACTTGTTGAGATTTATAATCCCCGGAGAAGAAATTCCAACTCAAGGTTGACCAACCTTTGTGGAACACAAAGATAATAATAGCCAAAACAGCCATGAAAGTCACACCGGTGAACAGCCAAGTAAATCCAAGCTTAAATCCAGATCCAATCTTAATTCTGTTTTTGTTTTTCTTAGAAGCATTCTCTATATACTTTTGCTGATAAGAATCAACTTCCAAAGATGTAACATCAGAGGATTCATCTGAGTTAAACAACATAGATTCGACTTTGGGGAGTTCCTTTTTTCTCAAAATAACCTTTGCTAAAGCGACAGCATCTTGAAGAGAATTAAATCCATACTTATAGATAGTAGTAACATCCTTGTTTTTCTTTATTTTCTTCATGTCTGCTAAAAGAGTATTATTATCGATTGATTTAGAGGCACAAAGCTTGTATAGTCTTTCAATCTCGACATTAATATCAAAATTGGTATTCATGCTTTTGCCTCCTTTCTCTTAGCTTTTCTACTAGGCTTTACTATTCCATTTCTCTTTCTATAAATAGCATCTCTAATAGCATTCAATCCAACGTTAGTGATAATGATAATCAACATCAATATAAGACCTGCAGAGAAACGAGCTTCATAGTTTAAAGAACCTATTGTGGCTTCTCCTATTCCTTTTAACATGACAGTCGTTATAGTAGCTGTGTTCTCGAAGATATTGAATTCTGGTCCAGAGATTGCACCGGTGACCATTTGAATAGCTGTCGCTTCTCCTAAAGATCTACCGATTCCCAAAATGATTCCAGCAAATATTCCGCTTTGAGCATCTGTCAATACAATCTTAAAGTTAGTTTGAGTAGGAGAAGCACCTAAGGCCAAACTAGCTAAGATCATCTTTTTATCAACTGCTTTTAAAGCTGTGACAGACATCGATGTAATAGTTGGAAGAGACATCAAAGCCAAAACTATAATGGCTGACAATCCAGATTTTCCACCAGCAGTTTGTATTCCGAAAAAATTACCAAAATCTCTGACCATCGGGCAAATAAAACCCACACCGAAAACACCGATGATAACAGAAGGAATACCTGCTAAGACTGTGACCACAGCATTTAATAACTCGCCGATTGGCTTTGGCGCAATTCTTGTAATACATAATGCAGTCAAAACACTTAGAGGAATTGAAATAACCATAGACAAAAGAGTTAAATAAAGTGTGTTGACAAAAATCCAAAAGACACCATAATTACCAGCTTCCCATTTGATTCCAGTGAAGAAATAACCTGCATCTAATTTTTCTCCACTAGGATATTCCTTAAAGAATGGTTGAATACCGGAGCAGATGAAATAACCTAAAGTCACTAAAACAATAATGATACAAAGAGAAGCTAAGAAAAAGAAAATACCTTTGACAATTTTGTCTGTGAGCATTTTTCTTTCACAGCCCTTCTTAGTTTTTTGTTCAATTGACAATGCCAAACTATCGTTTGATTGATCCATTGACCCTCTTCCTTAAAACCGACAAAAGCCGGAGATATTTTTCCGGCTTAACTACCAATTATTTAATAACAAAACACGAATTAAGCAAGTTCATTCCACTTGGTAATTTGTGAAACACCATCTTTGAACAAATCAGCCCATTGAGTATCTTTGGAATCGAGATAAATTCTAGCCAATTGCGTTCCAGTGATGTTAGAAACAGAAGTGTTCTTAATATTGACGATGGCGACTACTGCATCAGTGCAGATGTGATCATGTTTAGAGCCAGTGATTCCACCCAAAGTTGTCAACTCAGCATCATCCAATTCACGAGACAAATATCCGATTTGAGCAGTCTTGCTTTGGAGATTAGGAACAGCAGTTCCAGATCCAGTTTGCTTTGAAATATCAAACTTAGGAGCCTTGGTGGAATCTGTCCAAAGAGCAATAAATGCATTCTCAGTAGCAGTGGAAATGTTCTTTACTGAAGTAGACCCAGCAATTCCGATAGTCTTAGAAGAAACATCCTTGGTGAAGATGGTATAATCCGAAGTCTTAAATGAAGCAGCATTCTTCAAAACATCTGCATTAACAATACCACCATTTTGGCTGGCGATTGCTAATCCTTGTTTTGAGAATGTGAAATCCCAATATGCTTTAGCCAAATCATTCAAATCGGAATCAGCATTGCTTCCGGTATCAGCTACAATATTGAAGTAACGCTTCAACTTGTAAGTTCCATTCAAAGCATTCTCTGAAGTAGCCTCAACACCCTCAAACTTCAATCCTCTGACACTAGTGTTATTCTTCAACGAATCCAAAGAAACATATCCGATTCCATAAGTATCATTGGCGATTGCGGAAAGCATATCACCATTTTCAGCCACTTCGTTAGCTTTGGAAACAAGTCCACCCTTCTTTCCATTTGCATAACCGATTTTCTCGAAGAAACATTCTCTTGTTCCAGAAGTTGTAGGTCTGGTGTAAACCTTGATATTTGAATCAGTTTTGAAGTCAGCCTTGTCGGATGGTTTCTTTGAAGTATCAACACTGCAGCTAGCCAAACATCCAAATGAACAAACCAAAGCCAAACAAGCAATCAATCTATTCTTGTTCATTTTTAACCCCTTTTTATGGTTCTCTTTAAAACCTAATGTATTATCCTCCCATGACATTTTCATTGAAACCATAATCTTGTAAAGGAATGTAAAGAAGTTGTAAAGAAAAATGGTAAGGTCTTCACCTTACCAAATACTTCGTGAAATTAAGTATGTACAACTCCATTTTCATATCCGCATCATCTAATTCAAACTTTATTTCTTTTTCAATTTTAGATAAATCCGCCATTGATTTTAATAGCGATAACGATGATACTTTTGAAAGTTTATCCATGGCAAATCCAACTCTTCCAGGTTTGCAATTCAATTGTTGAGCCATGGAGTATTTATCCATTCTAATCGCTTTAAGATAACTGACTTCAAACAAAAATCTAAGCTGGGAAAGAAGCATGGGTAACAAAGTCAAGGGAAGTCTTCCACCTTTTATCAAATCTCTATATAAAGCCAGTGCAGACTTCACATTTCCATTCAACAACAAGTCGCATAAATCAAAAGTATTATCTTGAAGAGGTTCTTTCACCAAGACATTCACATCTTTAGTTGAAACATTGGATGAGTACTCCAATAGAAGTTTAACATTGTTTATATATGATCTAAAATCATTTCCAACTCTATCTTTCACCAATATGCAGGCTTCTCTATCTATCGCTTTGTTCTGCTGAGCTGCTATTTTTTGACCGTATCCTATATATTCACTATCTGAAGGAGATGTTATATCCAAAAAAGTGGAGACCTTTTTCAAACTATTAAGTAATTCACCTCTTTGCACTTTGCCATCTACTAATATGTAAATAGAAGTGATATCACTAGGATTTTTCAAATATTTTATGAAAGCCTGGATATCATCTTTATTAGGCCCACCTCTCTTCTTAGGTTGAGACAAAAAGTCACATCCGGTCAACAAAATGACTTTATCTTCACCCGTAAAAGACATCGTCAACGCTTCATCCACTAAAGTTTGAAGAGAATCCAAATTTGCGTCAATATGAAAATAATCCATATCTCTATCGAGATTTGGATAATCCTTTTTTATGGTGTCGTTTACGAAGATTCGACCGTAACCTTCATCTTCGCACTGAAAAACTTTAATCAAGACAACAGTTCCTTAGATGTTAGTCTTCAATTTTTTCGACAGGATTAGATGGTTCATCTTCAGAGACTACCATCTTTTCAATGACGACTGGTTCATAAGGCATATCTGAGAAAGGCTTATGAGTTCTAACAGCAGCAATTTTATCCAAAGTCTTGAATGAATCCACATCATTTACTTCAATATGTCCAAAAGCTGCATATTGTCCATCCAAGAATCCATCATCAACATCACAGATGAAGAACTGGCTACCTGCTGAATCAGGATCTTGAGCTCTAGCCATTGAAATAACACCTCTTTTATGAGAAAGTCTGTTGTCGACTCCATTTGCCAAGAACTCACCTTTAATTCCATATCCAGGTCCACCGACTCCTGTTCCTAATGGATCACCACCTTGAATCATAAAATTCTTGATAATTCTATGGAAAGTCAATCCGTTATAGAAACCTTTTCTAGCCAATTCCACAAAGTTAGCACATGTATTAGGTGCATCTTTGTAATCCATCACAACCTTGATAGAGCCAAAGCCCTTAACAACTATTTCAATCATTTTTTATGTCCTCCGTTTTATGCTTGATTAATATAACATGTTCACTACCCATTCCGTTGATGAAAGAAGAACCGTCGCAGGGTTTCTTTCCAGGCTTTTGGATACTTGTTATCAAAACCTGACCATTGTTCAATCCTAGTACTAAATGTTTCTTATCCACAGCTTTTAATTCACCTTTCTTAACACTTTTGTCATCATATGGTAAACAAGATAAGATTTTTAAAGGTTCATCTCCATTCATTGTTCTAATAAAAGCACCAGGCTTAATAGAGAAAGCACGGACGATATTAATAAACTTATCAATTGAATAATCCAAATCCAATTCCGTATCATCCTTGGTTATATAATGACAAAAAGTGGCTTGACTCTCATCTTGAGGAATGCCTTCTAATTTTCCTTCAAAAAACAATGGAAGCTTATTCAAAACGAGATTTATAGCGACATCAGATACCTTCTCTTCGAGAGAGGTGAAATTCATATCCTTAGGGATTTCAATGACTTCACAAGCAAACACCCTTCCTGCATCCATAGCTTTGACCATCTCCATCAAACATACACCTGTCTTTTTGTCTCCTTCGATAAGACAGGTTTGAATAGGAGATGCGCCTCTTAATTTAGGAAGCAATGAGGCATGTACATTCAAAGGCACAAGTTTTGAATAACTTAAAACTTTAGTAGAAAGAATCTGACCATAAGCATAAGTCAACAAAAGATCGGGTTTCCATTCATCTAAAATAGAATAGTCTTTATTTAATTTTAAAGGTCTATGCAAAGGTAAATTATGCTTTAGTGCGACTTCACCAACCGGTGAAGGACTGGCTTTGCCACCTCTTTTTTTAGGAGCATCTGGTTGCGTAATAACTCCGACAATATTGAACCCATTTTGAATCATAGCTTCCAACAAAGAAGCTGAGATTTCTGGTGTTCCTAAATACACGATTCTATAATCCTTGATATCCATTATTAAACCTCCAAAACAATATAATTATAGTAGGGACTGAAATCAGATAAAACTCAATGGTAAAACCAAGACAAAATAACCAAGACCAATCAATACAGAGTAAAGTTGATATAAGTTTATAGATAAATTACTGAGTAAGAACCAGGCACTTAATCCGACAAGGAAAGACAATACGAAACTAACTACCAAGGAAACAATGATGTAACCCTTTCTTTGTCTCTTTGCTTTCTCATATGTCTTCATCATGTTGAATTGTTCGAAAGGAATTGATTCTCTGGTCATATTGATCATAGAATTCTTCTTTATCAAATCTCTTATCATTTCTATTTCATCATTAGATAAATCATTCTTATAAATGAATTGACTTTGAAATTTTTGATTAGTCATATAAAAAATATTCATAGTCTCACTAAATATCAAAGTATCATTCAAAGAAAAAGAAGAATCGAAATCATAACCATTTATTCCTTTTTTATAATAAGAGATCACATTTGGATAAACAGCTATCCTAAATCCATTTTTAATCGTGTTGTACCTTTTAATAAAAGAGATTTGGCAGACCAAAGGATATAAGATTGTTATTAAAGCCATCAAACAAGTACAAATAATTCCTATGATAAAACTTTGATTGATTTCGTTTGGAATAAAAGCAAAAAGAAGGAAACACAAAACTATTGAGATAGACAAATAGACGACAAACAATATCGAATTAAAAGAATTCCTGAACCATTCTTTACGAATTTGTTTGTCATACTTAAAGTCATATACACCTAAAGGAATGGACTTAGAATCATCCTTCATCAAATCTTTTGATGATAGTCTAAGGTGATGACTTAGGCTTTCTATGAATTGAGGAGTAAGGTCAGTCCTTTCTAAAAGTGATAAAAGCTCAGCTTCAGGAATATTCATTTCCTTAGCTAAAACTGATATATCTTTTTCTTGTATTTTTAAGATGTTTATTACTTTTTGTTTAAGCGTCATTTGAATCATCGTTCACAGAATCATCAATAGGTGATTCGTCGCTATCTCCTTCATCTTCAGGTCCAGTCAGGATGACTGAATCCTTAAATTCTTCTCTTCTTCTATCGACTTCTTGGGCATCTGCCTTATCGCTTCTAGCTTGAAGCTTCTCAGCAGCTTCCTTTTCTAAATCCTCAGCATCGTACTCATCTTCAATATCACCGACCAACTCTTCCAGCAAATCTTCAATAGTGATAAGACCAATTACAATTCCATCTTTCCTAACAAACGCTATATGCTGTCTCAAAGCTTGAAATCTCTTCAATGCCTTTGAACAATTTGTCTTATAATCCATGAACAAGGCAGGCTTTATAATCGACGATATTTCTCCTTGTCCTTTATTGCTTATCATCAATTCATAAAAATCTTTTTGGTGAAGAATTCCGATAAATTTCTTTGTCTTCTCATCAAACACCGGTAATCTCGAGTAATTAGTCTCTTCAAACAATTTACAGATTTTATCTATGGTCATCTCTGTATTAACTGCAGAGAAGTTTCTGACAGGAACCATGATTCTTTCGATTATCTTGTCATCAAAATTCAATGAATTGAGAACCAAATCGTGTTCTTCCTTTTCAATGCTACCTTCTCTATAAGCGTCACTCGCTAATACTTTCAACTCTTTTTCTGAGACATCGGCAGTTTCTTGAATATGGAACCATTTCTTCAATAATTTAGTAAATTCATAGAATATAAATGTCAATGGATAAAACAAATAAAAGATGATGGCCATCGGGTAACTCATAATGACGGCACATCTCTCAGGCCTTTGTTGTGCAATTGTTGAAGGTATGACCTCGCCTAAAACAATTGCGACAAAGAAAGCTACCAATACAGCCATCAAAATAACTAACCAATTACTTCCGATAGTCAAAAGACCTAAGTAAATAGCTACGATAACAATTGCAATGGTGCATAGCACATCCAAAAGACGGTTGCACATTACAACCATGTCTTTCTTTTCTACTAATTTAAACGCTAATCTTCCCGCAGACTTTCTATAGGCATATCTAAGTTTTGTAGGTGAAGATTCTCGATATGCGACCTCGCATAATGTAGTAAAAAAAGACAACAAGCACAATAAAACTAATCCCACTATAAAACCGACGAGAGCTCCAACATTATTAGTACCAAAATTATCGTCAGCAAAATAAATAAATCGACTTAAATGGCTACTGTCCATGTATTAAATATTATTCCAATCCTTTTTCGTAATATATTATAGTATTTTTGTTAACCACTTTCCATAATCGTATAAGGTTGTGGCCGATTAACAATGGTTTACAAACTAAAATAGCTCGCTTTTGCGAGCTATTTTCTACTTTCACTTCTTTTTGAATATGTTTTTAAATATTCCTGTCTTCTTAGAAGATACTTTGACGTCTGCTTGCTGAGCAATTTGCTCATAAAGCTCACGTTCTTTATCGGTGATCTTTTTAGGAACAACAATATTCAAATGCACATACTCATCACCTGTTCCAGACAAGCCTTTGACACCTTGTCCACGAACTCTAAGTATTGTTCCGGGCTGAGTTCCGTTATCGATATGAATCGATGTGGTTCCATAAACCGTAGGAATATCGACATCAGCACCGAGAACTGCTACTACCAAAGGAACATCCAAATCTATATGGATATCGTTACCTTCACGACGGAATTGCTTGTCCTCACCGATGACAATTTCAATGAACAAGTCACCATTAGGTCCACCGTTCAATCCACGTCCACCTTTATTAGGAACACGCAACTGTTGTCCCTGAGCAATACCGGCGGGAACAGTAATTTTCAAGTTTGTCTTGACAGTCTTATATCCAGTACCATGGCAATCCGTACATGGATTCTTAATCTTTACTCCACTTCCGTTACAGTCAGGACACGTGGTCTGTGTTTGGAAAGTCCCAAACATTGTTCTTTGAGCTTGAACGACCACACCTGAGCCACCACAAGTACGACATGCACCTGCATCGGATGGATTGACTGCTTTCTTTCCTTGACAGGTAGGACAAACAGAATCATATGTATAAGGCATTTCGACATCTCTACCATTGACTGCATCCATAAAGGACACCTTCATACGAATAAATTTGTCTTCTCCCCTTACAGGTCCACTACTTCTCGAGTCCTGACGAGTCCTTCTTCTTCCACCACCAAAGAACTGATTGAATAAATCATCCACATCAAAACCATCGACGCCGCCTTGATTAAACCCATTAAAGCCGCCAGCATTGAATCCAGCTTGCCCATTCTCATCGACTGCAGCAGATCCGAATTGATCATATGCAGCACGTTTCTGTGGATCTTTCAAAACATCATAAGCTTTGGTTATTTTTTCAAACATCTCAGTGGCATTTGGATCGTGATTGACATCTGGATGCCATTTTTTTGCCATGGATCTATATGCTTTTTGAATATCATCCTGGCTTGCGGATTTATCGATTCCCAATATCGCATAATAATCTTCTTCTTGAGCCATATCATCCATCCTTTCTTTAACAAACAACAGGCAGGCATATAGCCTGCCTAACTACAAATACTAATCTAGATTACTTATTTCCGTTGTTGTCACCAGGCTTTGCATCATAGACATGTCCGTCGGTGTCAGAATTATTGTTTTTAGCTTCAGTGGAGCCTGCAGTATTTTGCTCAGGGGTTGCACCAGCAGCATTTTGACCAGCAAACTGTTGTGCCTGATAAGCAGCCTGTTGAAGTTCAGCTATTCTTTGACGCACTGTATCGAGATCGTTCTTGTCGAGAGCAGTCTTAATATCGTTACGAATCTTGAGGATAGATTCTTTTTGAGCAGGTTGAAGCTTATCACCAGCCTTGCTGACTTCATCATCGATTTGGTTGATCAAAGTCTCGGCTTGGTTACGAGTATCGGCATCTTCCTTACGTTTCTTATCGTTAGCTTCGTTCTCCTTGGCTTCCTCGACCATTCTATCAATTTCTTCCTTGGTCAAACCTGAAGAGTTGGAAATGGTGATATGTTGTTCCTTATTGGTGTCGAGATCCTTAGCAGTGACTGTCAAGATACCGTTGACATCCAATGAGAATGTAACTTGAATACGAGGTTCTCCACGACGTGCAGGACGAATTCCTTCAAGTGAGAAACGGCCCAAGAACTTGTTATCAGCAGCCATAGGACGCTCGCCTTGGTAGACCATGACTTCAACACCAGGTTGATTATCAGCAGCAGTTGAGAATATTTGAGACTTGGATGTAGGAATTGTGGTGTTTCTAGTGATGAGAGGTGTCAAAACTCCACCGAGAGTCTCAATACCCAAAGTCAAAGGAGTGACATCGAGAAGGACAACATCCTTGACTGTTCCACGAATGACTCCACCATTGATAGCAGCACCGACAGAAACAGCAGTATCAGGGTTCATGGATTGGTTAGCTTTACCCATATAATTCTTTACCAAATCCAAGACAGCAGGCATACGAGTAGATCCACCGATCATCAATACATCATCGATATCTGATTTGTTAAGTTTAGCATCTCTCAAAGCATTCTCCATAGGAGGTATGCAACGATCGATCAAACTTCTAGTGATTTCTTGGAACTTTGCACGAGTCAAAGTAGCAGAGAAGTTGACAGGATTTCCATCTGCTCCCATTGCAAGGTAAGGCAAAGTGATTTCAGTGGAAGTTTGGCTAGTCAAAGCAATTTTAGCTTGCTCGGATGCATCTTTGATACGTTGCACAGCAATCTTGTTGCTGTGGAGGTCCAAATTGAAGCTATCCTTAATGCCACTGAAGACCCATTCCATGATACCTTTATCCCAGTCATCACCACCGAGGTGCACGTCACCAGAAGTAGAAACGACTTGGAAGGTTCCATCTCCTATATCGAGGATGGAAACATCCAATGTTCCACCACCCAAATCGAAGACCATGACCTTGCCGCTCTTCTTTTTATCAGAGTAACCATAAGCCAAAGCAGATGCAGTAGGTTCAGCAAAGACACGAACAACTTCCAAACCAGCGATGGTTCCAGCATTCTTTGTAGCTTCACGTTGAGCATCATCGAAATATGCAGGGCAAGTGATGACAGCCTTCTTTACAGGATGTCCGATATTTGCCTCAGCATAGGACTTGATGTAGGCAAGAATCTTAGCTGAGATTTCCTCAGGTGTGAAATCCTTGTTGATGCAATTGATGTGAACCTTATAATTACGATCACCCATATGTCTCTTGATAGAATAGACTGAATCAGGATTGGTAATCATTTGACGCTTTGCAGCATTTCCGACAACCACTTCTCCATCATTCTTGAAACAGACTACTGAAGGACATGTAGAAGGTCCATCAGGTGTAGGAATAACCTTAACTGTTCCATCATCTTGCATATAGGAAACAACAGAGTTAGTTGTTCCCAAATCGATTCCCAAAATTACTTCATTTGCCATATTGATATATCCTCCTGGATTAATTTTTCTCTATTACTTCGTATCGTCTTTCTTCTCATCCTCAGGTTTCTTCTCTACCTTCTTGGTAACGACAACCATAGCGGGAGAAACAAGTCTATTCTTAAGCTTGTATCCTTTCATGAAGACCTGAGCAACAGCATCATCCTTCTCACCATCGACAGTCTGCATCGATTGCATCCATGCTGGATCGAATTCATCTCCTACCTTTGGATCAATCTCTGTGAGACCTTCTTCAGCCATGACCTGCCACAATTGCTTGTAAGACATATGGATTCCATCAATCCAACTCTTTACAGCAGGATCCTTAGGCTCGCTCTTGAATGCCATATCCATGGAATTCATGAACGGAACCAACTTTTCTATGAATGGCATGGCACGATATTCGAGAAGGCTTTGATTGTCTCTTTGAATCTCTTTTCTAAGATTCTGGACATCAGCCAACTCTTGATAGTACTTGTTCATCCATTTATCTTTTTCATCTCTGAGCTGAGAGAGCTGTTCTTTCAACATTTCGACATTTTTCTTATCAGCATCTTCTTTAGAAGTCTTTTCACCATTTTTTTCAGGTTTACCTTCAACCTTTTGGGTTCCTTCTTTTACTTCGCCCAATGGTGATTCTTCTTCCTTTTTTCTTTCTTCCATGGATTAGCCTCCCTTCTTTTTCACCTTTTGTTTGTGTAAATCATTCTCGACTGATGGTTCAATAGAACTCTCATCATCGGTATTGAAGTACTTTTGAATGTTGTCGGATAAACATTTAAGAGCAGCCATGACTTTTTTATAATCCATGCCCTTAGGTCCGACGACAGCTACTTCCGTCTTAGGAAGACCGGGAAGATCAACTTTTTGACTGACCACAGCGACATTGGCACCTTGAGCCAACCTGACGTTTGTCCCGTCATCTTCCTTTTCCGACAACACCCCTTCATCCAATCCAACTTTTCCTTCCAAAACCTTCAAGGCTTCCATAACGCTATTCTTATCGTTCTCATAGGTCGGATTAGACAAGAGCTTAGTTACTCCATAGGAATGATATCTTTTCTTTGCAAAGGAGACAAACGCTTCTACGAAAGCCTCTATCACAACTTGAGTATCCTTACCTATCTGAGCTTTGAGTATCGGCTCAATAGCCTTTACCCTCTCTTCAATCTCGCTGATGGGAGTACCGGTCAATCTAGAGTTCAATATCTTGATACCAGTGGTCAAAGAATTCATATCCGTATCCTTTTTTACGGGAAACGTTTTATTTTCAACATGACCTCTATCTGTTAGAAGAATAACAGTAGCGACCGACGGAGACAAAGGAGTCAAGGTAACTGAAGTCAAGTTTTCGTTTGAAGCTCGATTTCCTAACGACACAGCCGCTAGAGATGTGACTTGACTCAACACCTCACAGCTCTTTGAAATCATATCTTCGAATGACTGAGCTTTGTTTCTGAATACCATTGCAAACTCTTTGTCGAATCCATCAACGGCAGTTGAATTTTCCACCTCATCATCCTTGAGATGATCGATGTAGTACTGAAGTCCCTTAGTGGAAGGAACCCTACCTCCGGAAGTGTGTCTCTTTTCAATCAAGCCTTCCTTCTCCAACTTTGCCATATCGTTTCTAATAGTGGCAGAGCTATAAGATAAGTTATGATCCTTGATAAGATTTTGACTTCCAACAGGTTGGGAAGTCCTGATGAAATCTTCCACGATAAATTTAAGGATTTGGTCCAATCTATCTTGTTTCATCTTAAACCTCCTTCCTGCAGCTTTAGCACTCTTTTCATCCAACTGCTAAGTAGAATTATATCTTGAGTTTTAGCAATGTCAACTAGTAAGTGCTAATTTTTAAATTTCTTTTTGTTAAACCATAAAAGGAGCTAAAAAAATCAATATATAAAAAATCTAGCAGTTAAGCTAGATTTTAGGTCTTATACGAATATTAAACTCTTTTATTAAGTTTAACTTTTTCAAGTCTTGAAGAAGGAATATCTGACCTTCCTTCCTTAGCTTGAGGTTTTCCATCCAACTCAACTAAATCACCTGTATAACCGACAAATATCTTTAACAAAGAGGTTCCTACACCATATATATCAACAGGTGCACCATTATCTTCAAAGAACTTTATTTTCTTTTCATCAAAGCCAGATGAAACAACGATTTTAACAAAAGGATAACCAGCTTTGTCTAGTTCTTCTCTCAAAGCCTTGATTTGATATATATTGACACCATGAATATCTTTACCTTCATATTCATCCATCTTATCATCGAAGTAATGGTCGATTAAAGCTTTGGAAGTATCGACTCTTACAGCTCCTAATTTGTCTCCCAAATGTCTTGCCAATGCAACACTATCCCATACAGCGTTGTTTCTATAATCTATGAGTACTGTAATAGGTTTACCAGAAAATGTCTCATAAAAATAGTCGGCAGCTTTATTGACGTCCCCATCACAAAGTTCTATCAAGGCATGAGGCATTGTTCCACCGCCCAAGATTCCTACCCAGGCACCCTGAGCATCGGTAGAAAACAATCTCATTCCAGCGACATATGAAGCATATCCATCTCCACTTTGCGTATAAGGATCATCCTGTCTATCGCCCATATTTAACACCGGTTTGCCATTTGTAACCTTCAAAACCCTATAGCAATTAGTAGCAACCGATGACCTTCTAGAAAGAATTCCGTCTATGGCGCTTTCTAAGAATCCAAAATCTTCATATCTTCCTTTGATTTTCAATACCGGTTCACCAGATTTAACAATATCGCCATCATTCAAAGCTTCTATTTCCAAATCCTCTGGGTTAGAAGAAAATTCTTGCAATAGAGCAATGCACTCATCCAATCCACAAGCCATGACATCATCACTTCTTTGGAAGAATTGCATCTTCGCTATATGGCCTTGCAAATGTTCTAATACGATTTTTCTAGTCTTAATAAAATAATTGGCTGAATAGTATCCATCCATAAACCTCTTATCAAACTTGAAAGTTTTATTAGTAAGTCTCTTTATAAGTCCATTTTCTTTATCATTGATTTCCATTGTCTAAGTCCTTTACACTAATATCATATAGCATTATCACATATTTTAATTAAACTTTGGTCTTCTCTTTCCTCACATGAGATCCAGATGCATAGAAAAGACCCAGCGAAACTAAATAACCAGCACCTATCATGACCAAAAGAAAAACCGGCCAGGGAATAGAAGAAGTAGTAAAACCATACCAATCATATTCTGATTTTCCAAACGAATCATGAATGAATAATTGAGTCAAATAGTAGATACCATAAATGAACACGCTACTTACAGGCAATAAACTCCAGCACATGTTCATTTTCCTATTTCTTTCAAATAAAAGAAAGCCAAGGACTGATAATATAGGAGTTAAAAGATGCATGAATGTATTGGCATATTGAAATGAATCAAAATAGCTTCCACCATGAACAATTTTCATCGGTGCTAAAAAGAAAACAACAGTCAAGAATGTCACTGAAAGAGCAACTACTCCTACAAAATATAAAAGGTGAGACCAAAGAGGTACTTTTTGAATCTTACCCAAAGTAATCTCAATATCAAAATAGATTTTTATTAAAGCAGCAATACCCATCAATATATTGCTATCGACGGTGTAATACTTAAACATTTCCACACCTTTAGAAGCCAAGGAACCTTGACCTTTAAAAGCCATCATTAAAGTAGAAGCTAAAACAAATATGACGATAAGAGAATCTACAAGGATTCTACTGATGTTGAACAATTTTTTCTTTTCCATAAAAGCCTCTTTAAAAGTAAGCGTTAAAGATATCCACTCTTGACGAT
>ULKV01015743.1_pt1 | contig 76155 bp, 61 predicted proteins | sample 1951241 | NCBI WGS metagenome assembly ULKV01 (sample SAMEA4835509, study PRJEB28245) | human gut metagenome | biome: gut microbiome; material: fecal sample | place: Denmark | collected 2008
CGTGGAACTTGGAGAGGTCCCAGCGGGGAATCTTGCAGACTACGTAGTCAAGGGCGGGCTCGAAGAATGCCGGAGTGGTCTTGGTGATGGAGTTCTTCAGCTCGAACAGACCGTAGCCTAAGCCGAGCTTGGCGGCAACGAAGGCGAGGGGATAACCCGTAGCCTTGGAGGCCAGGGCCGAGGATCGGCTCAGACGGGCGTTGACCTCGATGACGCGGTAGTCCTCGGAGTTGGGGTCGAAGGCGAACTGCACGTTGCACTCGCCGACGATACCCACGTGGCGGACGATGCGTATCGAGAGCTCGCGGAGCAGGTTGTACTCATGATTGGTCAGGGTCTGGGACGGAGCGACCACGATACTCTCGCCGGTATGGATTCCGAGCGGGTCGAAGTTCTCCATGTTGCAGACCGTGATGCAGTTGTCGTAGCGGTCGCGCACCACCTCGTACTCTATCTCCTTCCAGCCCTTCAGGGACTTCTCCACCAGCACTTGAGGTGAGTAGGAGAATGCTTTCTCTCCCAGCCGGATAAGTTCGTCCGGATTGTCGCAGAATCCGCTGCCGAGACCGCCGAGGGCGTAGGCTGCGCGGAGGATTACCGGATAGCCGAGCTCGGAGGCTGCGGCGAGGGCGTCCTCGATATTGCTGACCGCATGGCTCTTGATGGACTTGACATTGATCTCGTCGAGCCTCTTGACGAAGAGCTCGCGGTCCTCTGTGTCCATGATCGCCTGCACGGGGGTGCCGAGCACCTTCAGATTGTATTTTTCCAGGATTCCCTCCCTGTACAGGGCCACTCCGCAGTTCAGCGCGGTCTGACCTCCGAATGCGAGGAGAATGCCCTGGGGCTGTTCCTTCCTGATGACCGCCTCCACGAAGAAGGGAGTCACGGGGAGGAAATATATCTTGTCGGCTATACCCTCCGATGTCTGGACGGTAGCGATGTTGGGATTGATCAGGATAGTCTCTATGCCTTCCTCGCGCATGGCCTTGAGGGCCTGGGAGCCGGAGTAGTCGAACTCGCCGGCCTCGCCGATTTTGAGGGCTCCCGAACCCAGGAGCAGGACTTTCTTTATAGTGGTGTCGATCATGGTCTACAGCATTTTAATGAATTTGTCAAAGAGGAATTCGGTGTCGGTCGGGCCGCTGGACGCCTCGGGATGGAACTGCACGGAGAAGAAGCGGCCGCTCTTGTGCCGCAGGCCCTCGTTGGTGCCGTCGTTCATATTGATGAAGAGGGGCTCCCAGTCAGCGCCGAGGGTGTCTCCGTCCACAGCGTAACCATGGTTCTGGGAGGTGACGTAGCAGCGTTCGGTGCCTACGAGGCGGACCGGCTGGTTGTGGCTGCGGTGGCCGTATTTGAGCTTGAAGGTCGAGGCGCCTCCGGCCTTGGCTAACAGCTGGTTGCCCATGCAGATACCGAATATGGGCTTCTCCGCAGCCATGGCTTTCTGAATATTGCGGACAGCCTCGCCGCAGTACTCCGGGTTGCCGGGGCCGTTGGAGATGAACAGGCCGTCGTACTCCATGGTATTGAAATCGTAGTCCCAGGGCACGCGGATGACCTCGATGTCGCCGGAGCGGAGCAGGCAGCGGAGGATGTTGTTCTTGACTCCGCAGTCGAGCAGCACTACTTTCTTCCCGGCAGGGTTGCCGTAACGGATCACCTCCTTGCAGCTGACTATGGCCACCTGGTTTTCCGAGCCCGGGTCGTAAAGTGTCTCCGGTACCTCGAAACCTTCCGGCACGATGCAGCCGGGCATGGAGCCCTGTTCACGGAGAATCTTGGTGATCTCCCTCGTATCCACTCCGAAAATGCCCGGGATGCGGTACTCCTTGAGCCATTCGTCCAGGCTCTTGACCGCGCTCCAGTGGCTGTACTTGAAGGAATAGTCGGAGATGATCAGACCCCGGACGTGGATGCGCTCGGACTCGAAGTTGACGGAAATACCGTCGGCCGTCTTCTCTTCAGGAACTCCGTAGTTGCCTACAAGAGGGTAGGTTACACATAATATCTGACCCGAATAGGAGGGGTCGGTGAGGGACTCGGGATAGCCGACCATGGCGGTGTTGAATACCACCTCTCCGTCGGCACGGTCCTCATAACCGAAGGAAAATCCTTTGACTGCAAAGTCTTTTCCGAGATGTAATACTGCTTCTTTCATATCTAAGAATGCAAAATTAGAAAAATTTGCCGTTTCTGCCTTATCTTTGTGGTACAAAAAGTCCGCAGATGAAAAAAATACTTGTCACATTAGTCGCCATAGGGGCATTTATCAGCTATTTTTCAGCCGTTTCGGCATATCCCCAGGAAAAACACGGCAAAGATACTGTCTACGTAATAGAGATCAGGCAGAATATCGACAACTCTTCCATGCGCAAGCTCAGTCTCGGACTGGAGGACGCTCAGGCCAAGGGAGCGGACTACATAATCCTGCATCTGGACACTTACGGTGGGGCAGTCGATGCCGCCGACAGCATGCGCAAGGCCATCCTTCATGCGCCTGTACCGGTAGTGGCCTTCGTGGATCTGCAGGCCGCTTCCGCCGGTGCCCTGATCTCCATCGCCTGTGACTCGATATACATGAGGCCGGGAGCCTCGATAGGGGCAGCCACCGTAGTCAACCAGAACGGGGAGGTGATGCCGGACAAATACCAGTCCTTCATGCGCGGGATGATGCGCTCCACCGCCGAGGCCCACGGGAGGAGGGCAGACGGCACCTGGTTCAGGGACCCTGCCATAGCGGAGAAAATGGTGGATACGGCGGGGGTCCTCAGCTTCACCCCGGACGAGGCGATAGAGGCCCGCTACTGCGAGGGCAAGGCCGAATCAATAGATGAGGTAGTGGAGTATATAGGACTGGAAGAATGTGAGATAATCCATCAGGAGCTGTCTCCTCTCGAGAGGTTCATCCTCTTCATGATGTCCCCGGTCCTGCAGGGAATTTTCCTGATGATGATCATCGGAGGCATCTACTTCGAGGTGCAGTCCCCCGGACTCGGGCTGCCGTCCATCATAGCAATTCTCGGGGCAGTGCTCTATTTCTCGCCCCTGTACATCCACGGCCTGGCCATGAACTGGGAGATAGTGATGTTCGTAATAGGACTGATTCTGCTCGGGGTGGAGATATTCGTCACGCCGGGATTCGGGGTGGCGGGCATCATCGGAGCCATCCTCTCCTTCGGGGCCCTCATCTTCGCAATGGTGGACAATGACCTCCTGTATTTCGAGGGGCACCTCAACCTTCAGGTCATCCTCACCCCCTGCGCCATAGTCCTGGTATCCACCGTCCTGGCCCTGATTCTGTCCATCTGGGGCGCATCCAGACTCTTCCCCAAAAAATCATTCTCCTACATCGCTCAGAAGACCGAGCTCAAGGGCGACGAAGGCTGGGTAGGAGTGGAGACCGGCTCCATCGCAGGATGTGTGGGACAGGAAGTTACTGCTGCCACCGAAATGTGTCCTTCAGGTAAGGTAGAATACGGCGGCAGGCAGTATGAGGCCGTCATGGAATACGGTTCGGCAAGCACCGGAGACCGGCTGAAGGTTATCCGCGCTGAGGGCGGCCGTCTGTACTGCGTCCGTCTTTCTCAATAAGCTCCAGCAGCACGTCTATAGCCTTTTCCTGAGGCACGGAGCGCACTACTGCCTCCTTGCCCCGGTAGATGGACACCTTGCCGCGTCCCTCGCCGATATAGCCGTAATCGGCATCGGCCATCTCGCCAGGACCGTTGACGATGCAGCCCATGACAGCTATGGTCAGGCCGCGGAGATGGGAGGTGCGCCGCTTGACATCGTTGAATGTGGACTCTATGTCGTAAAGAGTACGGCCGCAGCTGGGGCAAGCGATGTATTCGCACTGGGTGATATGGCGGCGAGTGGCCTGCATTATATCACTCTTAAACTGCTCTATCTCAGACTTGTCGGCCTCCTTATCTCCATAAATGCAGCGTATTTCGAAATCATCGGCCTCCTTGTTGACAAGCATAGGGCCGAGGATGCATGAGGCCTTGACGATGAACTCCTCGTGGGAGGCGCAGCGGAGCTCGAAGGAGGGGGCGCCGTCCCTGACACCGGTCTGATAGTCCGAGGGCTTCTGAGCCGTGTCGAAGAACTCCGCTATGAGCCTTGCCGGGACAATCTCATTGACCGGGGGCTCGGTGAGGGATACCCGGATGGTGTCCCCGATGCCGCGGGAGAGCAGGGTCGCCAGACCGGCCGCCGACTTGATGCGGCCCATGTCCCCGTTGCCGGCCTCGGTGACTCCGAGGTGCAGGGGGAAGATGATTCCGCGCTCCTCCATCCACTGCTGCAGGAGGATATAGGCCTGCGTCATGACAGGGACGTTGCTGGCCTTGAGCGAGAGCACCACATTGTAGAAATCCTCGTCGATGCACATCTGTACCCACTCCGACATGGCTTCCTGCATTCCTTTAGGTGTATTGCCGTAGAGTTCTGTTATACGGGAGCCTAAGGAGCCGTGATTGATGCCTATGCGGACGGCCGTACCGTGCCTGCGGCATACTTCCAGGAACCTGCGGAACTGGCTGCACGCCACCTCGTGATCCTTGGCGAAATTACCGGGATTGATGCGGACCTTGTCGGCCACTGCGGCTGCAGCGATGGCCACCTCCGAGGAGAAGTGGACGTCGGCCACCAGGGGGACGGGAACGCCCATTGCCCTGAGGCGGGCCTTTATCTTCCCGAGAGACTCCACCTCGCGGAGGCCCTGGGTGGTGAGCCTGACCAGCTGCGAGCCGGCCTCGTACAGGCCGAGGCACTGCTGGACGGCAGCATCCAGGTCATTGGTGTCGCAGTTGCACATGCTCTGGACGACTGTCCTGCCTGCATCATGACCTATGAGCAGGCTATCTCCTATATTTGCAGTGATGTAGCGCATATCTATTTGAGTTTTACATGAAATCCCAGACTTATGCTGGCCTGCCACGGATAACTGTAGAGCCAGGACACGCTGCTCATCTTCTCCGGATGGTAGAGCATGGAGAGAGAGTAATGGAAGGTGCCCTCCAGATGCAGCTCGAACCGTTTACCGAAAATCACAGCCAAACCTCCGCCTCCCTGCAGGCCATAGTCAATCCTGTTGTCAAAACAGTCAAATCCGTTATCCTTGGTAGTTGCGAAACGATATCCGAGGAAAGGCCCTATGCTGAGCAATATTCTGAAATGGTCTCCAAGATCCACATGGAATGCGGAGATAAACGGGAGTTCTACTATGGAGACGGTCTGCTCAAAATGCCTGAAGGCATACTCATCATTCACAAAGCCGTACCTGGTATATCTGAATCCTGTCTGAAGCCCGAAAATGTCAATCACATTCCATAGCGGATGGTAATACGTATAGAGGACAGCGACATTGACCGGGGAATTTACAGCCTTTATCCCCATATCCGGTGTCATGGACACACCTGTGAACGAATAGTCGTAACGTACACCTATCAGATGCTCCGGATACCTTACCGGCTTAACCACGACGGCAGTATCCCACTGAACTCCGGGCTTGATACTGACAGTATCATTCTGTCCGTACAGCGACATGCATGTCAACGACAGGACAGCAGCGGCTATTATTCTACGTAACTGTCTCATTTGAACATTTCTCCGATATCTATGGACTGTATCAGTTCTGTCCGTTCCGGAATATCCATTATATAGGCATTGTTGCCCACGACATCATTGAAACGGTACATCTTGACTTTCTCCGGCTGTTTACGTCCCAGCAGGTCCCCGGTATCTATCTGGCCGTTTCCGTTCTTGTCCTCAGTGATGCGGACAGAATAGCGGCCGGCCTTGAGGTAAGGGAAATTAAGTACGGATGCGGTATCTATGTGATATGTCCTGAACACTTTAGTACGCTTTTCATCCACAAGTTCCACCATATACTTCTCATGCACATTGGAAGCCTCGATGATGAATGAGCTCAGAGACTCGTCCTGAGGAAGACTGAATGTCTTGACAAGGCTGTCGCAGTATATCCCGTCTATATCCATAAACAGGCTGTCGGGAATCCTGAGCGTGTATTCGTAGCCGTTTACCAGTTTCTCTTTCAGACGCAGGATATAGCGGCGGATATTGGCAGTGTCCCTCTCGACGGTGAAAGCGGCCGGAGCCGTCTGCTCACGGGTATTCTTCGAGATAATGGTGACAGAGTCGAATGGAGTACTTATCATGGGCGACTCGAACAATATCACTATGCCGTCCTGGTCAATCTTCTCCGGGGATGCGTCGACCTCATAGGCAGCCAGCGTATCCGCCTCCTCGACCATATCTCCCCAGCGGTTCTCCACCATCTTGCCCTTAGGCCTTGCCAGTCTGAACGTATCAGTCACCGGCACCAGCGCCTTAAGGCTGTCGTCTGTCCTGTGATATGTAAGTCTCATCCTGAGGGTATCCTTCACAGGCCCCTGGTCATTGATCCATATCACTATGCTGTCCCTGTAATAGTTGTATTCCCGGATAAGCCTGTCCTCGGGTATCCCGTCGATTATGAGAGAGTCAATGACAGGGTAAGGGGCGGCGAACTTCAGATAGATCTGACGGTGCGAGACTCTTTCCCTCGCTCTGAGGATTTGGCGCTGAGAGACTTCCTTGAACATGGAAAGAGACAGCTGCGCCGGGCGGGCCAGGCATGCAAGAGTATCTGTCATGAGAGTCATGGCCAGTTCCGGCATATCCGGCCTCATCACTGTCGACGGCAGCACCAGGGTATCCAGGAAGGCTACCCGCTCCTGATCCGGGTCATAAAGACTGTTGTTGTTAAGGTCCTCGATTGCAAATACTCTGTAGACAGTATCTGCCGGAAGATTCCTGACTGTAAAATAGCCCCACAGATCGCTTTTGGCGGCAGCCCGCGGGCGGACCTTGAATATTGCAGAATCCGACGGGTCGGTATGGAACAGCACGGTTATATTGGACATAGGAAGCATGGTGGAGGCTTCCACTATATTTCCGGAAACAAAGAGTGAGTCCACGTGGTCTCCCGTAGAGAAACTGTGGGTATACGGAGGAAATGGATTGCCCTCATTATTGTCCTTCACGGCCTCTCCGAGGGAAAGAGAGTAGGTCTGATTGGAGTCCAGGGGCGAGTCGAAAGAGACGACCACGCGCTTACCCTTGATCTTGGCCACCGGAGGCTTTGCCTGGGGAGGGGAAAGGAATATATAGGAATTCGGATTGTTCAGCACCACATATTCATCAAATTCGAATGAGACGGAACTGTGCTTGATGTCAGTAGGATGTCCCGTCGTATTATACGGAGGCACGACCTCCACGAGCACTGGCGGAATGGTGTCCTTAGGACCGCCTTCAGGAGGGGTGGATGTATTGGCGCAGGATTTGGAGAATATGAGGGATGCAAAAATTCCCGTAACTATCAATGTGTTGAACAGATTCTTGGCTTTCATCTCACTATTTGTCCTCTTTGATGTCTATGCGGCTGACATTCTCGACGCCCTTGATTTTCTTGATATGGTCCATAAGGGTATTGAGGTCTTCTGTACTGCGGACATAGCAGTCTATATATCCCTCGAAAATACTGTCGTGCGAAGCGATATATACCTTGCGGATATTGATGTTCAGCACCAGAGTCGTAACCTTGGTCAGTTCGTTGAGTATGCCCATGCGGTCCGTCCCGAAGATCTTTATACGGGCCAGGAACGAGGCTACTGTATTCTTGCTCCATTTGGCGTTGACTATCCTGTCTCCATGAATCGATGCCAGGTTCACGGCCTCGGGACAGGTTTTCTTGTGAACCACCACCTCGCCGTTGTCATTGAGAAAGCCAACGATAGTATCTCCGGGGATGGGATAGCAGCAGTCAGCAATCCTGTATGTTATGGAACTGTCAGGATCCTTGCCCTGGGCCTCCTTGTCGTCAGACAGAATGAGATCACGGTTCTTGTCCAGCTTGTTCTTTATCAGACGGTCCCTGATCTCAGCATTTGTCATCTCATCTCCGCTGTCTCCGTCCTCCGCATCCGGCGCACCATCCTCACCGCCACCTTTCTTTCCGCTGCGGAACAACCGCAGTGTCCAGTAAATCACATTCTTGTTCTCAGTATTCTTGCGCAGGATCTTCTCAAGTTCCTTCAGGGAGATCACACCGGTGGATATCTTATTGTAGAGTTCCTCCTTCGTGCTCACGGAATACTCGCGGAGGAGTTTCTTGAGCACATTGCCCTGAAGCTTGACACCATAGTTGGAAAGTTCCTTCTCAAGCATCTGCCGCCCGCTCTTGATACTGTCTTCTATATCATCCTTGAGAGCCTCGTAGACATAACTGCGGGCCTTGCCTGTACGGAGGAAATCGAGCCATTCGGGCTGGGGTTTCTGGGACTCAGCCGTGATGATCTCCACCTGGTCTCCGTTGCGGAGGATGCTGGAAAGGGGGGAGAGCTTGAAATTGATCTTGGCCGCAATGGCCTTGTTGCCTATCTGAGAATGGATATTGTATGCAAAATCAAGGGCTGTGGAGCCGTTGGGCAGGGCCTTTGACTCTCCCTTGGGAGTAAATACGTATATTTCCTGGTCCAGCAGGGAGTCGTGGAACTTATCCAGGAACTCAAGGGCATTTACATCAGGATTCTCCAGCACTTCCCGCACCATATCGAGCCACCTGTCCATTTCCTTCTCCGAACTGGTCTCCTGTCCTTTCTGCTTGTAGCTCCAGTGCGCGGCGATACCCTTCTCGGCAATCTCGTTCATCCTCTCGCTGCGGATCTGGACCTCCACCCAGCCGCCGCCGTTGCTCATGACGGTACAGTGCAGGGCCTCATAGCCGTTGCTCTTGGGTCTGGTCACCCAGTCCCTGATGCGGTCAGTCTTGGAGGCATAGATGCCGGATACGAGAGAATAGATATACCAGCACTGGGTACGCTCGTCCTCGTCCGGCTTGGGAGTGAAGATGATGCGGATACCGTAGATATCGTAGATGTCCTCGAACTCCACGTGTTTCTGCTGCATCTTGTGCCAGACGGAGTAGGGGGTCTTGGTCCGCTTGGTTATCTCGAACTGATAGCCGGCATTCTCAAGTGCATCGGCCACTGGCTTGATGAACTTGTCCATAGCCTCGCCCTTCTCCTTGATGACACCGTCAATACGGGAAACTATATCATTGTACTGCTTGGGGTCACGGGTACGCAGCCAGATATTCTCCATCTCCGACTTGATGTTGTACAGTCCCAGGCGGTGGGCCAGCGGCACGAAGATGTACATGGTCTCGCTCAGGATCTTGTCCTTCTTGTAGTCGGGCATGGACCCTATGGTCCGGATATTGTGCAGACGGTCAGCCAGCTTGATAAGTACAACCCGGACATCATCGTTGAGAGTAAGGATGATGCGCTTGAAGTTCTCGGCCTGGAGATTGCCTCCGTCAGTGTCCATGGCCGCCTTGATCTTGGTCAGGCCGTCCACCAGGGAGGCTATCTTCTCGCCGAAAAGCCGCTTGATGTCGTCCACGGTATAATCCGTGTCCTCCACCACGTCGTGCAGAAGGGCGGCTACGATCGACTTGTAGCCCAGGCCTATCTCGTTCACCACGATCTTGGCCACGGCTATGGGATGGATAATATACGGTTCCCCTGAACGTCTGCGGACTCCCTTATGGGCTTCGTTTGCAAACTCAAATGCCTTGAGTACACCGTCGTATTCCTCCTGCGAGGCACACCGCTTGAGAGCAGCCAGGCGGAGCTCCTCGAATTCCTTATTAATCAGGTCGTAGTCGCTTTTTGTAAAATCCATTCTGCAAAATTAATCAAAAAACTAATACAAGATGTCGCGGGTACCGTCTTTGCGGATTTTTTGGAGACGCTCTTTCAGCGAATTCTTCTCGTCTCCATCCGGCATCTTAGCCAGCTCCCTGTCAATGAGCTTGTATCCCTCCTCCTTGGTAAGGTCGGAAGAATAGTCCTCAAGATACTCCGCCAGGGTCAGAAGGGCGTTGCGGGTGCAGAAGCGCTTGATGAATCCCGGTATGGCGAACTCCATGAAATGCTCTCCGGTACGGCCGACACGGTAGCATGCCGTACAGAAACTGGGTATGTAGTCGCGGGTCAGCAGCCAGCGGATCACCTCGTCCAGACTGCGGGTATCGCCCACCTGGAACTGCTCCTCGTCGATGGCCTGCTCGACGCCCTTGCGCTCCTTGTTGTAGCCTCCGATCTCCAGTTTGGTGCCGGCGTCGATCTGGGATACGCCGAACTCCATTACCTCGTCGCGGATGGCCTTGGACTCGCGGGCGGTCATGATAAGGCCGGTATAAGGCACTGCAAGCCTGAGAATTGCCACCAGTTTCTTAAAATCCTGGTCAGATACTTTATACGGCAGATCGAGCTCAAGTCCGTTGGCCGGCTGTATCCTCGGGAAGCTGATGGTGTGGGGGCCGACACCGTATGTCTCCTGCAGATGTATCGCATGGGACACCAGGCCGAGCACCTCGAATCTCCAGTCGTACAGTCCGAACAGGGCACCTATGCCCATGTCGTCGATACCGCCCTCGAAGGCGCGGTCCATGGCGTTCAGCCTCCAGAGATAGTTGCTCTTCTGGGTATTGTACGGATGATACTTGGCGTATGTCTCCTTATGATAGGTCTCCTGGAATACCTGGAATGTACCGATGCCGGCGGCCTTGACCACCTTGTAGCCCTCGATGTCCAGAGGGGCGGCATTGATATTCACCCTGCGGATTTCCCCGTTGCCGGATTTTGTAGCGTATGTCATTTTCACTGTATGCGCTATGAACTCCGGAGTGTACTTGGCGTGCTCGCCGTATACGAGAATCAACCTCTTGTGGCCCTCGTCCTCCAGGGACTTCACCTCGCGTACCAGTTCCTCGTCAGAGAGGGTGTGACGCACGGTGGTGCGCAGGGAGCGGCGGAATCCGCAGTACTGGCAGTCATTGGTGCAGTAGTTGCCGATGTAAAGGGGGGCGAAGAGCACGATGCGGTTGCCGTAGACCGAGCGCTTGAGCTCCCTGGCGGTCTCGAAGATTTCGTGCAGGCCCTCGGGAGAGTTCACTGCTATAAGCGCGGCTGTTTCCTCAACAGTCAGGGGTTGTTTGGAAAGGGACTTCTTAAGGATTTCCCGATAGACTGCAGGGTCTTCCTTGGTATCGTGTATCAGGGACTGCAGCCTGTTGTCGTCGATAAAGTCGACAAAGCCTTTAGTCAGTTCTGTATTCATTGTATATCAATCTTTTAAAAGTTATCAGCTCATGTCTTCCAGCGGGTAGTTGTCCACATTCTGGAACACGTATGACAGCTCAGAGCCCAGCAGGACAATGAACCATCCTATGTTCAGCCACACCATGAAAAGGGGTATGGCTGCAAAAACGCCGTAAACCGCATTCATCCGGGATACAAACATCTGGGTCTCCAGGTAAAGGTACTGCACAATGGTAAAAGCCAAGGACGAGATGGCGGCGGCGGACAGGGCCGGCAGCAGCCTCACCCTGGCGTTGGGAATGAGGACATACATCACGCCCAGGACTATAACCATGAACACATAGAAGGCCAGCCATATCAGGAAAGTGCTGAAGGTACTCAGGAAGGGAATCTCCAGCCCCAGGGTGTTGATGCCGTCGGTAATGGTCAGCGAGACCGACAGGAACACGATGATGATGAACGGCGAGGCCGTCATCGTAAGGATATATGCCAGCACTCTCTTCCACAGTATCCGGTTGCGGTCCACCTTCCATATCCGGTTGAAGGACCACTCGACCCTTGAAAGCAGCCAGATCACCATCCAGAGGAAAATCAGGGATGAGATGATTCCGTAGATATCCTGCTGCGACGCGGCGATGATGTTGTCCGCGAACGAGAGTATCTGGTCTACGATCATGTCATGCCCGAAATTGTCGTATATCAGCTCACGCAAGTATTCTCCCAGTCCTGCATAATTGGATATGGCGAAGGCTACGGCCAGGAAGGGGACGAAGGCCATGGTAGTGAAAAAACTCAGGGCCACTGCCTGCTGTCCTACATTCTGGCGGCTGAAATTCTTGGCGGTGAGTATGACTATCCTGATATACCTGACGACCTTGGCCTTTACCCGGCCAAGGTCGGAGGTATTGATGTTCCATATCCCGTCCCGGAAAAAATCCCGGATCCGTCTTATGTTATCCGCGCATCGCATCCACGAGGGTCTTGGCGAAGGCGGCAGTCTTCTCTAAGTCTGATGCAAACGGGCGTCCGAGGAACTCGGCGGGATCGCCGGTCACAGGCATCTTGGCCTTCTCCGCGAACTCCTTCAGGGCCTTCACTCCGGCACCGTTCCAGCTCGAGCCTCCGAAGAGACCGAGGATCTTGTTCTGGGGAGCCGACACGCAGATCTCGTGGGTCAGCAGGGCCATCATCGGGTGCATGCCGGTATTGTAGGCGCAGCTTCCGAGTACGAGACCCTTGTATTTCCAGATAGCCGTCAGCAGGTAGGAGACATGTGTCTTGGACACGTCATATACACGGATATCCCTGACACCCAGGGCTGAGATCTGGCGGGCTATCTCGTCGGCGAATTTCTCGGTGTTGCCGTACATCGAGGCATAGGCGATTACGAAACCGTCCTCGGCCTCATAGCGGCTCCACTTGTCGTAGAGAGCGAGCACCTTGCCGGGGTCCTTGCGCCAGATGAGTCCGTGCGAGGGGCAGATGATCTTCACCGGCACGCCCTCCAGCTTCTTGAAGGCCTTCTGCACCATGCCGCTCCATTTGCCTACGATGTTGGAATAGTAGCGGAGCATGTCCTCCTCATAGAAGTCGAAGTTGGCAGTGTCGTCGAAAATGCCGCCGTCCAGAGTTCCGAAGGATCCGAAGGCATCGCAGGAGAAGAGTATCTGGTCCACCGTGTCGTAGGTGACCATGGTCTCGGGCCAGTGTACCCAGGGTACCATTACGAAAGTCAGCTTATGGTATCCGAGTTCCAGAATGTCGCCCTCCTTTATTTCATGGACATTCTCTGCAGGCAGGGGGTAGTAGGACTCCAGTATCTTGAATGTCTTGCAGTTGGCCACTACCTTCACTCTGGGATAACGGCGCAGGATCTCCCCGATCATGCTGGAATGGTCGGGTTCCATGTGATTGACCACCAGATACTCCAGGTCGCGTCCGCCGAGAGCGCAGTCGATGTTGGAGAGGTAGTCGGGGTCAGAGCCGTACTCGAGCGTATCCACAAGTGCAGGATGCTCGTCAGCGATGATGTATGAGTTGTAGGCTACTCCGTTGGGCAGAGGCCAGTTGTTCTCGAACAGGTGCTTTTTTCTGTCATTGGTTCCGATGTAGAACACTTTGTTGCTGATTTGAATCATACTGTGTAGATAGGTTTAAGAGTTTATAATACTGTAAAATTCTTCTTCGGTGATAACTTTCACTCCCAGTTTCTGAGCCTTCGCCAGTTTCTCGGGTCCGGCCTTCTCTCCGGCCAGCAGATAAGTGGTCTTGCCGCTTACCGAGCCGGTGTTCTTGCCTCCGTGGGCGGCTATCAGGGCCTTCATCTCGTCCCTGGGACGGGAGAAATTGCCCGAAACCACGACCGTACTGCCGGCGAGACGGTCCGACAGGCGGGAGGCAGCGGAGTTGTCTGCAAATTGCAGGCCGAAATCCCGGAGTTCCTGTATAATTCTTCTATGATCCTCATTTTCAAAATACTCCACCAGAGAGTCCGCTATCACATCTCCGATGTCCTCCACCTCCAGGAACTCCTCCCGCGAGGCTTTCTCCATCGCTCCGATATCCCTGAAACGGGCCGCGAGGGTCTTGGCGGTAGTCTCGCCTATATGCCTGATGCCCAGGGCAAACAGCACGCGGCCGAACGGCACGCGCTTTGATGCGGCTATGCTGTCCAGAAAGTTGCCCGCGGATTTTTCCTTCCAGCCTTCGAGGGTCAGCAGCTTTTCCATGTCCAGCCGGTAGAGGTCCGGCAGTTCCCGGATATACCCCTTGTCGTAGAGCTGGTAGATGGTAGCCTCGCCGGCATTGATATTCATGGCCTTCCGGGAGATAAAATGCAGAAAGGCGCCCTTGACCCTCGTAGGGCATGCCTCGTTGAGACAGTAATGCCGGGCCTCGCTCTCGTCCTTGACCAGAAGGGAGCCGCAGTCGGGACAATGGGTGGGGAAATGGGGCAGGGGAGCGCCTTCCGGCCTCTTGGACAGTTCCACTCCGGTAATCTTGGGAATGATCTCCCCGCCTTTCTCCACGTAGACCCAGTCTCCGATGTGTATGTCAAGCTGTTCCAGCTGGTCGGCATTGTGGAGGGAGGCTCTCTTGACGGTGGTGCCGGAGAGGGCGACCGGCTCCAGATTGGCCACCGGGGTTATGGCTCCGGTACGTCCGACCTGATAGTCAATGGAAAGGAGGGGGGTGAGGGCCTGCTCGGGCTTGAACTTATAGGCCGTGGCCCAGCGGGGAGACTTGGCCGTATAGCCCAGACGGGCCTGGAGGGCCAGGTCGTCCACCTTGATGACGATGCCGTCCGTTGCGAACGGCAGGTCCTTGCGGCGGGTGTCCCACTCCCGGATATACTCCCGCACCTGGTCCATGTCCAGGCAGAGCCTGGAATACTCCGATATGGGAAAATGGTGAGCGGCAGCCCACTGCAGGGCCTCCGAATGGTATTTGAAGGGAAGATTGTCTCCTATGATATGATAAAGGACGCATTCCAGGCCGCGGCGGCGAACCTCCTCCGGGTCGAGGGTCTTGAGGGAGCCGGCAGCGGCGTTGCGGGGGTTGGCAAAGGGAGTGTCCCCGATATCCGCGCGCTCCTCGTTCAGGGAGTTGAAGGATGCGAAGGGCATGTATATCTCGCCCCTTATCTCGAAGTCCCAGGGCACGTCCCCGATATCGGTCGGAATGGAAGGGATGGTCCGGACATTCTCGGTAACGTCGTCCCCTACGGTTCCGTCCCCCCGCGTGAGGGCCCTCACGAGCTGTCCCCTGGAATAACTCAGGCAGATGGCTGTGCCGTCGAACTTCAGCTCGCAGCTGTAGGCAAACTTCTCACCGGCGGCCTCGCGGACCCTCCGGTCGAAGTCCTGCAGTTCCTCAATATTATAGGTATTTCCCAGCGAAAGCATGGGCCAGCGGTGGCGGTACTGACGGAACTCCCTGGCACCCGGCGTCCTGCCGGCTATGTCGCTGCCTACTTTCATGGTGGGAGAGTCGGGCGTGGTCAGCTCCGGATACATCTTCTCGATGGAGGCCAGCTCCATCATCATGACGTCGTATTCGAAATCCGATATCTCGGGATCGTTGAGCACGTAATACCTGTAGTTGTGCCGGTTGAGTTCCTGGCGGAGGAATTCGGCTCTTTCCTGGGCCTGTTTTTTCGTTATCTCTTTATTTCCCATAGATCCGGATATTAATAGGGACAAATATACTAAAATGTTGGCCTGTTTCAATAATAAATTGTAAATTTGCACGGATATATAAAAATCAATTCATACTGATATGAAAGCGTCAATAGTAATTTTAGCAGGAGGTGGTCCTGCTCCCGGAATCAACACAGTAATAGGAACTATCGCCAAGACTTTCCTGGCCAAGGGGTACAGGGTCATCGGTCTGCATGAGGGCTACAAGGGCCTTTTCAGCGAGAACCCCAACCATATCGACATCGACTTCTTCCTGGCCGACAACATCTACAACCGCGGCGGTTCCTATCTGATGATGAGCCGTTTCAAGCCTACTGATGACGACCTCGAGCATCATTTCAACCTCAAGTTCTTCACTGACAACAACATCAAGCTTCTGGTCACCATCGGCGGAGATGACACCGCCTCCACCGCAAACAGACTGACCAAGTATCTGCTCTCCCACGATATCCACATCCAGAACATCCACGTACCCAAGACCATCGACAACGACCTACCGCTGCCCGACAACCAGCCAACTTTCGGCTACGAGTCGGCCAAGTCCGAGGGTACCCGCGTGGCCACCATCGTCTATGAGGACGCCCGCACCAGCGGCACCTGGTTCCTCGTATCGGCCATGGGACGCTCCGCCGGCCATCTTGCCCTGGGTATCGCATCCTCATGCCACTATCCCATGCTGGTTATCCCCGAGATGTTCAACAAGACCAACGCCACCATCGACAAGATCGTCCGCCTGGCAGTATCCGCCATCATCAAGCGCAAGATCATGGGCATCACCTACGGCGGCGTGATCGTATCGGAAGGTATCTTCTACGAGCTCAGCTCCGAGGACCTCAAGGCCACCGGCGTGACATTCTCCTACGACGAGCACGGCCATCCCGAGCTCGGCAAGGTATCCAAGGCACAGATCTTCTGCACAGTACTCGAGAAGAAACTCGGAGAGCTCGGCCTCAAGGCCAAGATCCGTCCCATCGAGATCGGCTACGACGTACGCTGCAACAACCCCGTGTCATACGACATCACATACTGCTCCCAGATGGCCTACGGCGTATGGAAGCTCTTCGAGTCCGGCGAGACCGGATGCATGGTGTACGTGGACCGCGCAGGCGACATCACCCCCCTGTATCTCAAGGACCTCCAGGATCCCGCCACTGGCAAGATTCCTCCCCGCTGCGTGGACATCTCACGCGAGCAGGTACAGAACATAGTGAAATACATGCTCCACTATATCGGACCCGAGGACTATGAGGCCGCCCGCAAGTATGTGGCCAATCCCGAGGAGTACGATTTCTACAGGATACTGAACTGGGAACGCCCTGAGAAATAATGAAGGGTAAGTTCATAGTATATCAGATGCTGCTCAGGGTATTCGCCAATGCCCACAGCGTCAACAGGCCGGGAGGCAGCCTCCAGGAAAACGGTTCCGGGAAGTTCAAGGACATCACGGTATCGGTCCTGGAGGAGCTCCGCAGGCTCAATGTCACTCATGTATGGTACACGGGAATCATCCGTCACGCCACCGCCGGAGGCACCGGAGTCAAGGGCGGAGCCGGCTCCCCGTTCGCCATAACCGACTACTACGATGTCAATCCGTATCTGGCATCGAGGGAAGCCGGCCGCATGAAAGAGTTCGAGGCGATGATCGCCCGCACAGTGGATTCCGGCCTGACCCCCATAATCGACTTTGTGCCCAACCACGTTTCACCCGATTATCACAGCGCAGTAGAAGACTTCGGGGAGCAGAACTACTGTCCCGGAAGGATTTACGACTGGGACTGGAGCGACACGGTCAAGCTGGACTACAGCTGCCGTGACACCTGGGAGAAGATGAGGAATATCCTGCTGTTCTGGGCTTCCAAAGGGGTAGGGGGATTCCGCTGCGACATGGTGGAGCTGGTTCCCGTCGAGTTCTGGAAATGGTGTATCGCATCTGTCAAGAAACAGTATCCCAAACTCATATTCATCGGAGAGGCATATCAGCCGGAAAATTACTCCGCGCTCTTCGACGAGGGCGGTTTCGACTACCTCTACGACAAGACCGGTTTCTACGACACTCTCAAGAAGATAGTAAGGGGAGAAGCACCGGCATCCAGCCTGACGGCCGAATGGCAGAAGCAGGGCAGGTACCAGGACCGCATGCTCAAGTTCCTGGAGAACCACGACGAGGACCGGATAAGTTCGCCGGATTTCGCAGGTGATCCTTTCAGAGGCCTGGCAGCCCTGTTCGTATCCCTGTATTTCAACACGGCTCCGTTCATGCTCTACTTCGGGCAGGAACTGGGTGAGGGACCTGAGAAGACTTCGATCTTCGATTTCTGCTCGCTGCCCAGGATGAGGTCCTGGCTGCGCGGACTCAGGGCCGGAGACGCAGGCAAGTTCCTCGACCACGAGGCATCCGCACTGCGGGACATCTACATGGAATTCATGAGCAAGACCACAGAACCGGCTATCCGGAGGGGAGATACCTTCGACCTGGAGTATGCCAACTCCGCGTCCGAATACTTCAACCCCGACCGTCATTTCGTATTCCTCAGACGCTACGGCCGCAAGATATTCCTGTGCGCCGCCAACTTCTCGGACGAGAAGGCCGTCATAAGGGTCAATATACCCGGGCACGCATTTGAATACTTCGGAATAGAAGAGACCGAATACCTCAATTCAACCACTCCCGTAGAGGTGGCCATAGCCCCCAACGCAGGAACTTTACTGAGACTACAGAATTAACCAAGACATATACGACCATGGCAAAAACAGGTGAGCAGCTGCTGGAAATAGCCCGGCACTTCCAGCTTGAAGGCGTTCCTACGCGGGTAAAGACCCTCGGAGACGGATTTATCAATGATACATTCACCATCGAGACGGAGGGTGACGCACCGAGGTATATTCTTCAAAGGAAGAACACCAATATTTTCAAGGATATACCTGGAATGATGAGTAATATCCAGGCTATCACCTCGCATCTTAAGAGAAAAATAGCGGCGGCCGGAGGAGATCCCATGCGGGAGTCCCTCACAGTGGTGCCGGCCATTGACGGAAAACTCTATCACGTGCAGGACGGGGAATATTGGTGCGTAACGGTATTTATCGAAAAATCAGTAAGTTACGATAAGGCGGACACGCCTTCTCTCGCTGAGTGCGGCGGTAAGGGCATAGGCAGATTCCAGGCCATGCTGTCGGATTTCGACCAGCCGCTGGTGGATACGCTGCCGGGATTCCACAACATCAGATTCCGCTACGGGCAGTGGGACAAGACCCTGGCTGAAGACCCGACAGGCCGTGCAGCGGGCGTCAGGGACCTCATAGCGGAGATAGAGTCGCGCCGCAGTGAGATGCTGGACTTCTACAGGCTGATAGAGACCGGGCAGATACCGCTGAGAGTTACGCACAACGATACCAAGATAGCCAACATGCTGTTCGATCATGACGGCAACGTGCTTTGCGTCCTGGATCTGGACACTGTGCTCAAGGCTCCGTGCCTGTACGACTTCGGAGACTCGATCCGCTCGTACACCAACACCGGCGCCGAGGACGATCCGGACCTGGACCGCGTGTCCATGAGCCGGGAGATGTACGATGCTTTCGAGCGGGGCTATCTGTCCGAAGCCGGAAGTTTCCTCACGGACACCGAGCGGCAATATCTGCCGTTCTCTGCCAGATACATTACTTACGAACAGGTGCTGCGTTTCCTGATGGACTATATCGACGGAGACCATTATTATAAGGTTAAGTACCCGGAGCACAATCTGGTACGTACGCGGGCCCAGCTCAGGCTACTCCAGTCTATAGAACAGCAACTATTCTAACACAATTTATATTATGTTAAATAGGTCCTCCGCCACAGTCCAGCCCGCTCCCACAATTCCGCTTCCCGAGCGTATGCGCCCGAATTCCCTCGCGGAGTTCGTCGGCCAGGAACATCTGGTGGGTCCCGGAGCCGTGCTGCGGAAGATGATCGAGTCCGGCAACATCTCCTCCTTCATCCTCTGGGGACCTCCCGGCGTCGGCAAGACTACCCTGGCGCATATCGTCTCCCGGGAACTGCACCGGGATTTCTACACACTGTCGGCCATCAACTCAGGCGTCAAGGACCTGCGCGACGTGTTCGCCCGGGCCAAGGACAACTCCATCTTCGCCAAAGGCTCCCCGATACTCTTCATCGACGAGATCCACCGTTTCTCCAAATCCCAGCAGGACGCGCTCCTGGGCGCTGTGGAGACAGGTACCGTAACCCTCATCGGAGCCACTACGGAGAATCCCTCCTTCGAGGTCATCACCCCGCTGCTCTCCCGATGCCAGGTATTCGTGATGAAATCACTGGAAGTCAAGGACCTGGAGCAGCTGCTGGACAGAGCCCTGACCCAGGACGCCTACCTGAGTTCGCGCAGTATCGAGGTCCGCGAGCGGACAGCCCTGTTCCGCTTCTCCGGCGGAGATGCACGTAAACTGCTCAATATCTTCGAGATAGTCGTCAATTCATTCCCTCCTGACGCACCTGTGATCATCGACGACGCCACAGTGGCCGACCGCCTGCAGGAGAACATCACCGTCTACGACAAGAACGGAGAGATGCACTACGACATCATCTCAGCCTTCATCAAGAGCATACGCGGCTCGGACCCGAACGGAGCCGTCTACTGGATGGCCCGGATGCTGGCCGGAGGCGAGGATCCCCTCTTCATTGCCCGGAGAATGGTCATACTGGCCTCCGAGGACATAGGCCTGGCCAACCCCAACGCCCTGCTCCTCGCCCAGTCCACCTTCGACGCCGTCCACAAGATAGGCATGCCCGAGGCCCGCATCATCCTCTCGGAGTGCGCCATATACCTGGCCACCTGCTCCAAGAGCAACTCCGCCTACATGGCCATAGACGCCGCCCTGGGCCTGGTCAACGGCGGCGACAACTCCCCTGTCCCCCTGCACCTGCGGAATGCCCCCACCAAACTGATGAAGGACCTGGGCTACCACGAAGGCTACCGCTACGCCCATGACTACGAGGGCAACTTCACCGACCAGGAATTTCTCCCTGAGAACTTGAGCGGAACAAAATTCTACGAACCTGGCAACAACGCCAGGGAGAATGAGATACGCGCCCGTATGGACCGCCTCTGGCCCAAATACAACTACTAGAAAGGATAGCCGATACCGAACTGGAAGGCATACCCACCCCTGCGGAACCATGTCCTGATATTGGGCCACCTCTGCTCAGCCGGATCGTAAAGTTTGATACCGATATCGAACCTCACCACTACGAAATTGAGGTCCAGGCGCAGGCCGGCTCCGGCGCTGAACGCGGAGGTCCGCAGCATATTTTTCCAGGAAAAATAAGACAGTTCCTCGGCCGTCTGGTCCTCCGTGCTGCCTCCTTCCATGGATTCGTGGTCTGCAGTACGGGAAAGGTTCCATACATTGCCCCAGTCCGCGAAGAGAGCACCGCGGAAGATAGAGAAAAGCGGGAAGCGGTATTCAATATTGGCCTCCAGCCTCATATCTCCCGTCTGATTCGGAATGGAGAATGTCTCGTCCATCTGTGAGGAACCCGGACCGACGCTGCGGGCCGTCCATCCTCTGAGACTGTTAGAACCTCCGGCCCAGAACAGACGTTCGAAAGGCATCTTGGCCGAGTTGCCGTATGCGTAGCCCAGACCTCCCAGGCCCCTTACAGCCACGGCCTGCTTATTGTCCCTGCCGAACTTCCAGGTATAGGCCAGGGACAGCTCAGCCCTTGCGAACTGCGAATAGGGAGAATTCCAGATGGTCCGGAATCCGGAACTGTCCACCGGCATGAAGCGGTTGAATGCCGAAAGCAGGTTGCCGGCTACGTCTACCTGGAGGTCCGCCTTGAAGAAGGAGTTGGCGGGATTGACATTGGGGTCGCTGCTGTACTGCACGTCGAAACCGAGACCGAACTCGAAGTGGTTCTTGTAGGCCTCGCGGACAAACGGGTTGGTGAGCGACTCCATGAATGCGTTGCTGTACACAGGCAGATTGACTATATTGATCTGCAGGGGCACTACCCTGAAATAATACTTGTTCGACTGACTGCTCCAGCTCCATCCGAAATTGGCTCCGATCATGTTGCGGGTGTACTCGGGACGGCGCTGGTAGTTGTAGGACAGCTCCACGTCGGTGCGGGGAATGATGTTCTTGAACATCCTGTCAGGCAGAAATACGAAGGTAGGGAAACTCAGGCCGGCATTCGTTCCGAACTCGGTGGCCCTGGTATCGTCGCGGACGGAGAACTGGAAATTGCCGGAGACCGAAAGGGACAGCCACTCCCCTCCCTTGAATATGTTGCGGTTGTAATACGATACCGTGGGAGATATACCTATCAGGCCGGTGGAGTTGGTGGACGCCTCCAGGTTCACCTTATAGCCGTGGGCCTTGGAGGGAATCAGACGGATGCTGCAGTCCACGACATTGGTGTCGGTCTTGGTAAGTTCCACGCTTACACTGCTGTAGATACGCAGGTTGGACATCCTCTGGTATGTGCTGTTGACTATGCTGGAACTGTAGACATCACCCGGTTCTATACGGTTCATCTTGTAGAGAATGGACGGCCGGATCTTCCGCTTCCTGTCGTAGAGAATAGTGAGGTTCTCATACTTGACGGTATCCAGAATCTGGGGTATCTTCTTGGATATCGAGGCCCTGTAGCGGATATTGTCCGATACCGGATACACCGACACCTTGCCGAAATAGAACCTGCGGTGCCGGACCGCGTCCTCCGGACGGCCTCCCCTGGGATAATTCCTCACAGATACCCTAAGCAGGGCCGAACCCGGAAAAGAGACCGTATCGGCGGCAAAGAAATAGAAATTCTTGGAGAACTCGTAATATCCCCTGTCCCTCAGATACGCCTCGGACCTCTCCGACTCCCTCTCCAGAAGGGATTCCGACAGGGGGATACCCACCTTTATCAACGAATTGACGGTATCCCTGTATATCTCCTCAGCCAGAACAGGATCATCCACCTCGTAGGATATCTCCCTGATGGGATACTGCCGCCCCAGCCTCACGCGGTAGTCCACGGTGGTCTGCTGGTTGCGTATCTCGGCCAGTGTCTGCACGGTCGAGCCGTAGTATCCGATATACTTGAGGTGGGTTATGATATTGTCCCGGCTGTCCAGCATGAGCGCCGGGTCGAATACCACTGGAGCCTGGCCCAGTTTTGTAACGAACTTGTCCCAGCCTTTGCCCTTGCCGTTGGTCCAGTTGGCGACATACAGGAAAGGGTTCCATCCTCCGCGGCGGGTCTTTATAAAATAGGTATTGGCTTTCTGACGGACGTAGTTGTCAAGAGTCGGGTCCTGAAAATCCGGATAGTCCTTGCGGTTGACCACTGTTACGACATTGCTCTTGAGCCTCGTCTGGTCCTCCGACAGAATCCGGGTAGTGCTGCATGAGGCCAGAAGGCTGACCAGTAACACCGTAATGCAGGCAAGGCGGATATATCGGATTCTGTCGGGACGCATTAAAATTAATTTATGCAAATTTATAATTTTTATATGTAAATCAAAATACTTGGATATATTTGCATCCGGAAAAAATCCGGGTGAGCCGGATTGGTGCAAGAAACAACAATGTAACTTAATTGGATTACCTGAAATGAAGAACAAGTACATCGATTTGGTCGAGCAGTCCTTCGAGTTTCCGCAGGACGAGTTCCGCGTAGAGGACGGCCTTCTCTATTTCCACGACATTCCGATGATGGACGTCATCGGACAGTACGGCACTCCTCTTAAAATATCCTATCTGCCCAGAATCTCATCACAGATACAGCGGGCCAAGAGAATGTTCAATGTTGCAATGGCCAAGGTTGATTACCAGGGAGACTACCACTACTGCTACTGCACCAAGAGCTCACACTTCTCCTTCGTGCTTGAGGAAGCACTGAAGAACGACATACACATCGAGACTTCATCCGCATTTGATTTCAACCTTATAGAGTCGCTCTACGACAGCAAGACAGTCGACAAGGACCTCTATATCATCTGCAACGGATACAAGAAAGATACCTACATATCCAACATTGCTCAGTTCATCAACGACGGCTGGCACAACACCATTCCGGTACTTGACAATATGCCCGAACTGGACCAGCTGGACGCCATGATCAAGGAACCGTGCATGATAGGCATCAGGATCGCTGCCGAAGAGGAACCCAAATTCGACTTCTACACCTCCCGTCTCGGCATCCGGTACAAGGACATCGTGCCGTTTTATCAGGAACACCTCAGCCAGAACAAGAAGTTCAAGCTCAAGATGCTCCACTTTTTCATCAACACCGGTATCAAGGACAACGCCTACTACTGGAACGAGCTGGGCAAGTGCGTCAACGTCTACTGCAACCTCAAGGCCGTATGCCCCGACCTCGATTCCCTCAATATAGGAGGCGGACTGCCGATCAAGAACTCCCTGGGCATGGACTACGACTACGAATATATGGTGGAAGAGGTCGTGGCCCAGATCAAGAGCATCTGCAACTCCCGCGGAGTCGAGGAGCCCAACATCTTCACGGAGTTCGGTTCCTACACCGTCGGCGAGAGCGGAGCCACCATATTCTCAGTACTCGGAGTCAAGCAGCAGAACGACCGCGAGAAATGGTACATGGTAGACAGTTCCTTCATGACCACCCTCCCCGACATCTGGGGCATCAAGCAGAAGTTCATCCTCCTGCCCATCAACAAGTGGGATAAGCCCTACGAGAGAGTCTTTCTCGGAGGCCTCACCTGCGACAGCCAGGACTACTACAACGCCGAGGAGCACGCCAACGCCATCTTCCTCCCGAAGGTCACCCCGGACGACCCGGAACCCCTGTACATCGGCTTCTTCCACACCGGAGCCTACCAGGAGTCCATCGCCGGCTACGGCGGCATCCAGCACTGCCTCCAGCCAGCTCCCAAGCACATCATCATCGACAAGACCCCCGACGGGGACTATACCACCAAGCTCTTCAGCAAGGAGCAGACCTACAAGTCGATGCTCAAGATACTCGGTTACTAAGCGTTTTTCAGGACAATGCTAGGCGACCGCATCCCCTCTAAGGCCGACATCAAGCTCATCCGCTCCCTCGGACAGAAAAAATTCCGGGAGGAGCTGGGGCTTTTCGTCGTCGAGGGGGAGAAAATGGTCGGGGAGGCCCTGACGCAGAAGCGCTTCCCCGTGGAGGCGGTCTACCGTCTCCCAGATGTCGGGGAAGAGGTTATGGGACGGATGAGCCATCTCTCGTCTCCCTCCCCTGCCCTCGCCGTGCTGCGCATCCCTCCGGAAGAGATGCAGGACAATGCCCAGGCCCCCGCGTTGCCCTCAGGCCTCTGCCTCGGACTGGACTCCGTCCGCGACCCGGGGAACGCCGGCACCATCCTGCGCCTGGCCGACTGGTTCGGCATCTGCACCGTCTACCTCTCCCCCGACTGCGTCGACCTGTACAACCCCAAGACCGTCCAGGCCACCATGGGCTCCATCTTCCGCCAGCGGGCCGTCACCTGCGACCTCAATGCGCTTGTGCGCGGATGCACCGCCGCCGGAATCCCCGTCTACGCCACTGCCCTCGACGGAGAGGACATCCGCTCCGCCGCCCTGGACACCACCCGGGCATTGATCCTGATGGGCAGCGAGAGGGACGGCCTCTCCCCCGCCCTCATGTCCGCCGCCACCCGCAGGCTGCACATCCCCTCATTCGCCTCCAACCCAGACGGAGCCGCCGAATCCCTCAACGTGGCCATCGCCACCGCCGTCACCTGCTACGAGTTCCGCCGACGCTGATATTTTTGTAAAAATCGCCAGTTAAGAGTACGATTTTTACGTAAAATTCGCCAGTCAGGAGAATTATTTTTATATTTGCAGAGGAAAAAGATTAAATCATGGAAACTGTAAATCGAATTCTTCAAGATCAAATTAAAGCGCGTATTGCCCCTAACAAAGCCGTGCTGATATTTGGTGCCCGCCGTGTCGGGAAAACGGTAATGATGCGTAAGATAGTGGAAGATTACCCAGGCCGGACAATGATGCTTAATGGGGAGGATTACGATACGCTGGCCCTGTTGGAGAACCGCTCCGTTGCCAACTACAGGCATCTGCTGGAGGGTATCGATCTGCTGGCAATCGATGAGGCACAGAATATTCCGCAGATTGGCAGTGTTCTTAAACTGATTGTAGACGAGGTGCCTGGAATCAGCGTCCTTGCAAGCGGCTCATCTTCATTCGACCTTTTAAACAAGGCCGGGGAACCGTTGGTCGGCCGGAGTACACAATTCCTCCTTACACCATTCTCGCAGCGGGAGATTGCACAGACGGAAACACCGATCGAGACTCGCAGGAACCTCGAAGCCCGACTGATTTACGGCTCTTATCCGGAAGTGGTGATGATGGACAGCTTCGAGCGCAAGACAGATTACCTGCGCGACATAGTCGGTGCCTATCTCCTGAAGGATATTCTGGCTATCGACGGGTTGAAAAATTCAGGCAAGATGCGTGATTTACTGCGGTTGATAGCTTTTCAGCTGGGCAGCGAGGTATCATACGAAGAGTTAGGAAAACAACTTGGTATGAGCAAGACAACCGTTGAGAAATATCTGGATCTGTTGGAAAAGGTGTTTGTCGTCTACCGCATGGGGGCTTATTCCCGCAACCTGCGAAAGGAGGTGACAAAGGCCGGAAAATGGTACTTCTATGACAACGGCATACGCAATGCCGTCATCGGAGCCTTCTCACCGCTGGCCATCCGGCAGGATGTAGGTGCTCTATGGGAAAACTACATTATCGGAGAACGGCGCAAAGCGAATTTTAACGATTTACTCCACAAGGAATTCTATTTCTGGCGTACATACGATAAACAGGAGATTGACCTTATCGAGGAGTCTGCTGATAATCTGACCGCATTGGAGTTCAAATGGGGCAACAGGACTCCATCAGTGCCAAAAGCTTTTCAAGAAGCATATCCGCACGCTGAATTTCATGTGGTCAGCAGGGAAAATTATCTGGATTTCGTGTAAATGACCTTAGGCTGTTGCCGCCCTTAGCATATTTTATAATGCTCCCGAGAATGTTTTCACGGGATTTCCGCGCATAAGTGCAGTATGCCTGCCCCATTTGGACGCACGGAAAGATGCTGTGGCGGAGTCTTTTCTTTGCTGCAGTTTCAGGAGAAGCAGGCTGCGTGCCGTTTCTTTGTTCTGCGACTGCGAGCGTTGGCTGCTGCACTTGACGGAAATTCCGGTAGGCAGATGGGTGGCCCGGACAGCCGTCTCCACTTTGTTTACGTTCTGCCCTCCGTGTCCTCCAGAGCGCATTGTTCCATACACAATGTCTTTATCCGATACATCCGGAAGTGAGATGGGTTCAATGAATTCCACACCGACAAACCAGTTCCTGCGAGGATGGCCGGGACGGTAACGGTCTGATGCAGCACGCCAGAGAACCGTTCCGCTCCACTCCTGTTCCTTGGCGGGATTTACTTCGGCAAGAAACAGCATCGACATGTAGCAGTCCGGCTCCGCGTTGTGAGGCTCGCTTTCCACGAGTTCGGCATCCGGAAAGTCCTTGAGCAGTTCACGGGCTACCAGCGTGACGGCGCGGGCACATTCCACGGGGCCCCGTCCGGCTGTGAGCTGTATATACTTTTTCATTTGGGAATATCTTTAATGTTTAAGTGGGGCCTGACCATAGTGATGACTTCTGCGGTAGGTTCAATCAGGCGCAATATCTCTTCCGTCGGCTTGTATGCCTTTGGCGACTCGTCGAGCGTACCGGAGCAGACGGAGGTGGAGAATATGCCGTTCATGGACTTTTCAAACTCTGCCATCCCGATATTTTTCCTAGCGGCATTCCTCGACATGGCGCGTCCGGCTCCATGCGGAGCGGAACAATTCCATTCGGGATTGCCTTTACCCACGCAGACAGCGATACCGTCGCGCATGTTGAAAGGCAGGCAGAAGCGTTCCCCTTCGGCGGCTTCAACTGCTCCTTTGCGCAGCATGGGATATTCCCCGCATACGGAAATATAATTGTGCGTGGTGAATATGGATTCCGTGCATTTGGCCTTGCAGAGTTTTTTCAATATTGCGAAAATACGGTCACGGATGATATGATGGTTGTAGAGGGCATACGCCTGCGCAATGACCATATCGGAGAGATAGCCGTTAAGCGTATCGCCCCATAGATAGCCGATGAATTGTGCCCTTTTGGGATTCTGCGCGATGTTGTGCCAGTGGTTCGCCACTTTGACCCCGAGATTCCGGGAACCGCAATGGATAGTCAGCCATCCTTCATGCGTCCGCTCGTCCTCACCGTATTCAATGAAGTGGTTGCCTCCGCCGAGCGTTCCGAGGCTTTTATAGAATATCGCTTCCTGCAACTTTATCCTGCGGCAGAAATCCGAAATGAAGCTGGCATCTATGCGCGGCATTTCATTAATCAGGTCAGGAGCGGATGACCGTGCTTTCCGGTATTGCGAGTCAAGAAAGCGGAACAGCTCCTTTTCATTCAGGCTGTTCTTCCCGCAAATCTCCATGCCGGTCGGAATGGCCTCACGGATTCTGTGGTCAAGCAGGGCGAAATCTTCCGGAGCGACTACGGAAGAGAGTCTGTGCATTGAAATGGTACATCCGATGTCCACACCCACATGGTCGGGATTAAGATAAGCCCCTATCCGGTACACCGTCCCCACATTGCAGGAATTTCCTGCATGAACATCGGGCATCTGCACTATCCTGACACCCTCGAACGCCGGATGGTCGCATTGCGCCTTGACCCACTTCAAGGCTGCATCCTCGATGTTCTCGGTGAATATCTCAGCCGAAGTGTATTGTCCTTTGATTATCATATTGTTACTCATTAGATTTGTCACTAATAATGCATACGGAGATATCTTTTATATCAATCAATCTCAGATTAGGAGCATTGACATACCAAGCCGCATTCGGGTAGACGGATTGAAATAATTCGTAGCTTTTCTGCTGCTGCGGTAATGCGCCAAAGAAACCGTAGGTGTGCTGACGGGCATATTCGGGGATATTGCTCAAATCATCGAAAGTGACAATAGGATTGACCAGTAACTTTTTTATCCCATGAAGACCGATACAAGCCGTAGCCGATTCTCCGGCGGCAATTACCCAGTCCGGTTTCCGTTCAGCAATGATTTTGCGAACATCCTCGTGATAATTTGATTTGTTCAAAGCATTGACCTCTATGAAATCGCCTATACCTTCCATAGTCATTTCATCCCTCAGTAGCGAGATCATATACTCATTTTGCTGGTCTGTTGTCGGGGCCTTTATGAGAAAAGGTGCCGGGAATATCAAGACTTTCTTCATTTCATTAAATGCTTTTTGCAAGGTTAGAATTGATTAATAATTCATTACCCGCATTAACGCAGGAGTATTCAGGATATGAGACCGCAAGGCAGCGTTTGTGATACTTGCGGGCAAAACGCATGGTGTGCATACTTCCGCTCTGTTCGGGACATTCTGCCAAAACAACTGTGTTTGATAACGCCGCCTGCAATCTGTTGCGGGCGATAAGCCTTGTCGGATTGGCCTTCACTCCGAAAGGATGTTCGGACAGGATAAGTCCTACTTTTTCCAAAATCCGCTGTTGGAGTGGAGCATTTTCTTTTGGGTGCACGATATCAAGTCCTGAGGCGACAATGGCTATAGTCCGTCCTCCGGCATCAAGACAACCCTCATGTGCCGCCTTGTCGCAGCCTAAGGCAAGACCGCTGATGATGATATTGCCTTCCTCCGCAAATTGTTTTCCCAACTCATACGCTTTTTTCAATCCTGTCGGTGAAGCTGCCCGTGCGCCAATTACAGCGATACGGCTGACTGTCGGAGCGAGAAGCGACATGTTACCCAAGCAATGAATCATGGGCGGGCAATCATTTCCTATTTTTTTGAGTTGGAGAGGAAAGCGTTCGTCTTGAAAAGTCAGTGTAGTGACACCTCTCTCCTCTTGCATTGATATCACGCATTCGGCTTTGTCTATGTATGTCTCAAAAGCCTCCGCATACTCTTCCGGTGCAAGCCCGGAGGTCATAATCCGTGATGGCTTGATTCCGGCATATTGCAGGCATAGAATATCCCTCGGACTAATGTTGTTAACCATAGAATGGTGTTTTATAAACAACCTCTGTAAAGTGACGGAATGTCAACGTCGTTGCAGAGGCAGCACAATTCCGTATCACCCCAGTCGGATTCGACAGTAAAGAAGCCGTATCGGTCGGGTTCGCTGACGACTGTCCTGTGTCCTAGCCGCTTGCCGATATATGTGGCCAGAGTGGAAGTGGGCTGCCATTCTATATCCACATTGCAATCAAACATTTCATCTATCAGATTCATGTTTTTCTTCGGCTTCTTTTTACTTTCATCCGTACCGATGACCCGTCTTAACCAATCAGCAACTGTCTCATTGGGAGTCAAATGCCCTTTTATATAATCTTTGAGTTCCTGATGGGAATTCAGGTCAAGATCGTCGAAACTGATAATTTGAATCCTGTATTTTGCTTTCGGAATATTCAGAGTGGAATCCGACGGAACAGCTCCTGTTATATTACATTCGTCAATAATGGCTTTCAAGATGTCTATGGTGGAAATTTCCAGACTGTCAACCACTTTCAGCACACCTTCCTTCAATGACATGTCTTTGAGATTATCATCAATGACATCATTGACTGCCTTCGCCGACAAATTGGAAAATTCCTTGATATAGCGGATACGGCCCGGACGCCCTAACAGGTTCTCATCAATTGAAAGTTTGTTGGTAGTCAGGATATACAGTTTCCGCATGTCGTTGTAAACCCCGTCAATCATTTTAAGCAGGACTTCCTGTTCTTCACGGAAGGTCTTCTCCGCTTCGTCGATAAGGATAATGCCTTCAAAATGCAGCGACTGTATAAATTCCAACATACCGTCAACGGGTTTGGAAATGACAATTACCGGCAGACCTATGCGGTTGCAGAGAAGTTTGGCGGCGATTGTCTTACCTGTTCCTTTCAGGCCGTTGAAAATAACTCCAAGATTCTTGTTGCTTTCTCTGAACAGGTCCGATGTCCATGTCTTTATGATTTTTGACATAATCTCTTCGCAGCCAAGGTCGTAAATCTTGAAATCGAACCGGAAAGTATCATCCATCTTCTCCAGTCCCAAGCGTTTTGTCTGCGGATTCTCATAGATGCGGAATATTCCGTTACCGGGAGAAGTAAGCAAAGAAGCATAGCCTGGAATCGGATAAAGAATGCCGCCATCATTAATCCACTTCTGTTTCGATGCGATGGTCAGCTTTTCCTTGCGCATTTTTTCATCAGGATTGAGGTATTCTTCCTTATATAGGGTATAATATTCCAGGTCAACAACCTCGTCAAGATAATTCGTGCCGCATTTCCTGTCCAGGCCCTCGTATGTGAAACCGCTTTTCAGAGCTACCCTACGTGACGCATCATTCCGAGGCAGGACTGCAATGGTCAGCGAATCCGCTTTCCGTTCATTGAACAGATAGCGTTTCATCCTCTCCACGACTTCCGTCATATAGCCTTTCCCACGGGCCTCCTTATGGAGAAAATAGCATATCTCGTAATTGCATTTTTCTCCGAATTCCGTATTTGTCCTGTGAGGGATGATTTCAAAAACGCCGATATTCCGTTCAGGATGGTTCTTTTCGGAAATACAGAACATCCGCCCGCCGTCCATCTCCCTGCGGATTTTCCCTTCTGCCTCGCTGAGTGTGCTCATGGGTCTGAATCCAGTGCTTGCCGCAATTTCCAAGTCACTCATCAGAACGAATATATCATGGATATCCCTCTCGTCAGGAGTCCTGATAATAAGCCTGTCTGTCACAATTTCGATTTGCTTCGCCTTCACTTCTTTCATATTATGATGCTTTATGATTACAGCACAAAAGTATGGCCCTGATATGCCATTTTACGGCACATCCTTGTGAAATCGTATTTTACAAGCGACTTTTGTCGTTATTTACATTCACGGATTATATATTCCGCATATTTTTCAGCAAGTTCTTCTATCGAAACTTTTTGTGTCCCGGGTATGTCGAAAAAATCTTTCGCTTTCCATGTTGCCGCTCCTGAGAAATGAGGCACATACAGCAATCTTGCATCATCACCAATCAGTTCATGACAATAGCTGTATGCCTGATTGCCCAACGCCACTACACATTTCGGATTGACGATGTCAATCTCTTTATATAGAATTGCTTTGTATATTTCTTTCTTTCCTTTGGAATATTCCGCTGATTCCGACGCATCGTATACAAAATATTTCCTGCAATCGGTAAGATAAACTCCATAACCGTACTTGATAAGTTTTTCAACAAGCAATGCCATTCTGCCGCCTCCACGTTTGTTTTCCCTCCAGCCTCTGCCATGCAGTCCAAACGGAGACGATACTAATGCATCCACGCAAATGTAGTCTTCTTTGCGCCCGGTTTTCCCTTTTGGAAATTTATCAACATCAGAATACCATGTATTACCTCGCAGAGGATCCTGCGCAACTATTATGATACGCTTATCATTGTTCCTCAAGTTAAACCATGTAGGCAAATCAAGACCTATCGCACCTCTTTTTACCTCCCGCAAAGTCAGGTCTATAAAATCCGGGTGGGTTATAGGTATGGGCACTGTAGTAGTGTCTTCATAACAACGTTCCCATCCGGCAGGCTTAAAAGGCTCTAATCCCGGACTGAACTCCCAAACTGAATCTTTATGCCCTGATTTTTCCGCCTCGTCCTTGGAATATTTGAAGAAGTTGCGGGACATATCATGGTAACGTAACTTGATTTTTTCCAATTGTCCCTTGCCTAAAATGTCATTCGCCAGCATTTCGTAAATCCGGCCGGCAATCTCTTTGTCATCCAAAAATGTAGAAGAAAGCATTGTTTCCATTGTTATGTTTCGTTTATATCTGCTACGATGTTGCTAATTATACAAGAAAACGGCAAAATGTTATCAATTTCAAAAAAAATTTTTCAAAATCTTGCAATTACTGTCAGAAATCATTTGCCTACAAATACAAACAAGGAGACACTACGATTATTAATAATATTGTTACTCATCTGTATCCCCCGCAGTATTTTTACCGCCAAGTTTCTGTCAAAGAGAGTACTGCTGTCTTTCAACTCACTCGCTATCAGGGGAAATGATGGCTTATATGAAATAGATAATATTACGGCAGTGATATTCGCGATACCCTGTTTTCTTATTGCTGCCAAAGCTGTTTCTATCTGATCGGAAAGCGTACCAGCGGAATCGACAACCACCTCCATGGCAAGATTATGATTATCGGACAATCTATGAAAATCATCCATATTGAGATTAATCAGCCCGCGTGTCTGCGCCACGTTGGTGAAGTAGTCGCTTTCTATTTTCTGCTTGTCTGTGGTGATGCGTATCGTGTCCTTTATATTCTTCAGAAAATCAAGAAGTTTCTCATCCTCGCAATTCCAACGGGGAGTGACGGAGACTATTTCTGAATCTGGTCCCGTGATTACGGCGATCAGGGAAAGTCCGTAGTCATCATGCGGAAAGTCTTTTCCGGGGAAGGCCGGTATTTTCTCCATGTCGTCCCTGACGTAGAAATCAATACGGTTCTTTCCATAGTCGGAATGTCCGTCATAGGCGACCTCAGATTCCAGTATGCACCACTCGGGAGCGTACTTCCTGTACTTGCGGGCCTGGACGAATGAGGTAATCCGCTCTATCCTATACCTGTGAGGACCCTCTGAATGATATTCCTCCGCATCCAAATCTATATTGACACTGTTCCTCACAGCTTCAAACGACTGCCCGTTGAAGTCCCCGTCGTAAAAGTCGAATGCAGGAGAATTGCAGATAACTTTCAGGAGGGCTATGACTCGGGCCACCCCTTTCTCAGTGTCAAGGTCGATTTCTCCGTCGCGGCTCCACCTGAGGAGCCCGGGATAAAAGGTATTGTACGGATAATTTAGATTCAGTTTGTCTTTCATTGGACTCGTATTTCAATATCATCTACAGTTGTGTCGCTTGTCACCACCCTGTCCTTCAATTCTTCGGAAATGCCGAGGGACGTGAAGTCGCTCCCACTTTCCCGATGTATCGGAATAATGGCGGCAGCGGGATTTACAGTCCGGCATACCATCGCAAGGGCATCCCGCGAGGCATGTCCGGATGTATGCAGATACTCCAGGTTCCAGTCATGCGAGTGCACGAATCCGTATGTGGAAGCGTTGTATGCTTTATGCTCCGGGAGGATATATCCCATGAACTGAGAATATATGAGGGCAGTCTCTCCCTCTGGCAGCTGAGGCATCAGCCTGTCTGTCCATTTCCTGAACTTGTCGGAGTTCCGCACAATCATGGTAAATCCAGAGTCTGTCCTGCCCTGCAGCATAGTCTCATTATATTCTGTGGCCTCTGTGAATCTATATATCCTGTCCCTGCGTCCCAAACTTTTTGTGAATGCATCCATCAGTTTGCACTGGTACCCATCCGCTAAGAAGAGTCTGCCATGATGGCGGACAGTCGCATGATAGAAGGAGGCGAGCCTGTCCGGGTCAGACGAAGAACACAGTACAAAAACGTACTTGTATCCGGACATCAGCTCATACGCCCTCTGCTGCAGGTCTTCTTCAGACATCATCCTCTCATCGTTTCTGGCAAGCATCGTGCCTTCCGTGATGAGGACATCAATATGCTTTTCCACAACATATTTGCGCAATACTCCCTTCAGGTATTTGCCTAAGTAGCCGTGGTCCCTGAAATCGCCGGTGTGCAGGATCTTCTTTCCGTCACACTCTATCACGAACATATAGGCATCAGCCGCCGAATGGCTTACATAGTATGGAGTAATCTTTATGTCTCCGACAGTTACAGGCTTATCGGCTCCATATTCTTTGAACCCTCCTACAGCCTGGAATGCAGACTTGTACTTCTGCTTCAGGCTGTCCACGGGAATATTCTGCATGTGAGCATAGAATTTCTTTTTGACCCTCTTGGCCAGACGCCCCAGATATTGATCCACTCCTCTTTCGGCGACAGCTGCTTCAAATGCTAAATGATCCCCGTGATAGTGAGTATAGAACACCGCCGATACCGCGTCGAGCAGCCGGTCCAGATTCTCCGGGACATCATACTCGTCCTCGACCTGGCCTTCCGCATCCGGAAGATTGTGCCCCAGGTCGATGAGTATCTTCGTCCCCGAAGCGGACTGAACCTCGGTGATGCAGCCTCCGATCTGGTTTATTCCGCGGTGGATGGTGATTTTCATTTTTGTACTTTTTCTGTCACGTCCTCGCCTTTGTCAAGACAGTAGCATTTATATTTAATTTTTGTATTTTCAATTTCTCCTATCTTATTTTTCAAGCTTGCTAATGTGTCGTCATCGTAGTTTTTAATTATCTGAATAAAGTACTTCAACCCGCATTCCTCTTTTGTCAGTTTGCAGATATCTTTAAGATAATTATGTTTCACAGGATTTAATGCCTTGAATTCTATCAATGCTACCCGTTCGAATTTATACCCGGCCTTTTTATGAATTACCATATCCGTTCTGGCAGATTCTCCTTTATCATCTTTTTTAGGGCCTTCCTTTGTCTCCGAAAATATATATTTATTCTTTGTAGGTGTCTCTACCGAATAATACAGATCACAATCTTCCTTTGCACATTCTTTATTGAATTGCTCTACAAAAATAAAACGAAGTTCTTGCTCACTGATGCGTATTGTTTCTTTCTCATCTGCATAGACCGGAAATATAATTCTTGATCCTACTCCCTTCTTATCTTTATACTTGGATTCTTTTTGGGCGTCATAAACCTTTTTAATAGTTTCAAAAGTGTTTTTAATAACTTTTTCAATTACTTCTTGTGTGCTCATAGTCGTTGTTTTTTTAAAATAAATAATTTAGTTATTCTCTGTTGATTCTTTCTTTTCGCGAGAGTGAATCCACATCTCTTCGAGTATAGAACATCCAAAAAGTTCTATGCCATCTTCTGATTTACGTGATTTCGCAGGAGGACAGAGGAGGAGCGCCGGGCGTCCCTTTGCATATGCGTGAAGCATAAACTTGATTTCGCTCCTCTTCGCGCGTATCCCTCCGTCCTTAAAATCCTTGATATCCAAACCCTCGAGACAGTCAACGATGAATGATTGTATCTGCCCTTCCTCTATCATTACAGCTATTCTGTTACATAGTTTTTCACAGTCACCATCCTCGAGATTCTCTGCATAAATTTTTCCTGTCCTGCCGTGAAATCCTTCAAAATAAAGGTACTCAAATTCTTTCGCTGTACCTCGCGTAGAGAAATAAGCAGTCGTCATGTTGTATTCACGACTGAGCTCTGCCGCAAGTTTCGCTGCGAAAATCACTTTATCGCGGTTTGAGCAATTGATACAATTAAGTCCACGCTCAAAAACTCCGGGGATTTCTTTAAATTTCTGATATCTCATATTTTTATTTTTATGCAAAGGTACGGGATGCTTCGGCAAAAAAATGGCAGATTCAGACAAATGTTGAAATATTGATAAAGTTGACTGCGCCGATCTCCTTCATTCCACCAGTCCTGTGGACATGACCGAAGAGATGGTACTCCGGCCGCGCTTTCAGAACGAAGTTCAGTATCTCGGGGCTGCCGAATCCGTCGTCCAATATACCGTAGGGAGGATAGTGAGTCACCAGTATGTCGATATCCGTCGGGATGTATTCGTCCGCTATCCGGCTGTTCCCGGATATCGAGCCTATTACAACGCCGTCAAAATCGTCCACAGCATCTTCCATCAGTACGATTCCGTACTTTGCGAACAACGGCCGGACTCTGTCTGCCTGACAGATATCAAAAGACAGTTCGTGATTGCCGGGGATGAATATTCTGTAATCGCCAGGTTGTGCCGAGAACCAATCCAGAAAATCATCGTAATCACCTTCCCTAAGATTGTCCTCTACCGCATCACCGGCGCAGATCAGGATATCCGTGTCAGCCGGTACATGGAGTTGCCGGTGGGCACCGTGGGTATCCGCGAACGCAAATATCTTCTTTCCCTTATACGTCAGTTCCATTGTATTGTTTATTGAGTCTTCTGACCATATCTCCGATTGCCTTCCTCACCTCCTGAGGCTCAAGCACCTCAACACTGTCCCCGAATGACAGGATATCCTGCTTGAAATCATAGTCGGGAGTAATGAAATATCTGAAGACAGTGAACCCGGGGTTCTCTTCTACAATCTCCTGAGACTGATGAAGCGGCAGGGACCTGAAGTATTTCGCCTGTCTGGCGGAAACCCTGAGAATGACTGTCTCCGGTTTCATGTCAGGATATACTCTTGTACCGTATATACCGGCAAAATATTCATGTGCATTGAAATTCTTGGGAAGCGTGAACTTCTCCGCCCCGATCTCCATACTCAGCATCCTGTCAAGTGCAAACATGTGCGGCTCGGCGTCACCATTCTTATGAGCGTACAGATACCATCGTCTCTTGAATTCGCGGAGGCAGTACGGCTCCAGTACCAAACTTCTGGGAACAGGTCCGTCGTAACTGTGATAAGTGACATTCAGTACATTGTTGTTCCGGATAGCCTGGATAACCGTGGTTAGGTACTTTTGGCTTGAAGGCACATCCTCGAACAAAATCCTGTCCTTAAGTCCGGCACTCCCGTCCAGGAGACTGTTCAGGCTCAATGCCGCGAGCATCCAGTTTCTCACGCTGTTGCCGCCAATCTCGCTTTCGTTGTCAATGTAATATGTATTGTCCCTGCGGTCGCACGCAATCTCGATACCGAAGATATCGGCGATGGACTGAATATGATTGTAAAAAGTGCGTGCCGCCAATTCCTTGCCCTCATCATTCACAGAACTGCGCAGCCATAGACTCTGAAGCTCTTTCAAAGTAAGACGTCCTCTGCTCTGCAGTATTTCCAGCAGCCAGATATAACTTTTGAAATAATTCTTTGCCATATTCCTTATATGTGCTTTGCAAATGTAAGGAAAAACTTGATTGTTTGCAGCATAGAAGATGTAATCTTATGAAATTAGGATTTATCTGTCATATGCAGACCGAGGATTCCCGTCAGTTGGTGTGTCAGACCCTCTTACTCATTTGTGCTTTTAAATTTGTTTCGAATTCTCTTAGGATTCACTACGAATAGGTAGTTCTTTGCCAAAAGCCTCCACTTCTTCAGCCACAACTTTCTTTAATTCTTCCTGCGGAACAATCAGTTGATAGTCTGCCACACCAATGGGCTTGCCCATATCTTCCAATGCCAGTTCCACTTCCACACGATCTTTCTCAGCACATAGAATTATGCCGATAGAACGGTTTTCATCATCCCTTCGCTCCAGACGGTCAAGCAATGATAAGTAGTAGTTCATCTTGCCTGCATATTCTGGCTTGAATTCGCCAATCTTCAAATCAATAGCTACAAGACAATGTAATCCGCGATGAAAGAAAAGCATATCTACCTTACTCCGTTTTCCATTGTATTCAAGTACATACTGATTGCCAATATAAGTGAAACCTCTGCCAAGTTCCAAAAGAAATTGCTTTACCTTCTCTACCAGTCGAGTTTCAAGTTCTGTTTCTAATATTGGATCTTTGACGCCTAGGAATCCAAGATTATAACCGCTTCTGAATACCTCATTGGCAAACATTGCCTGTGTGGCGGGCAGAGTTTGCTGGAAATTGTTATCAGAAGGATCAATCTTCATTATATGCATTTTCAGTGATATGGCACTGGATAGAAGTTCACGATTCCAACCTTTTGAAATGATCTCCTGCGCATAGTATAAAATGGCATTGTCATCTTCTCCAAACTTCCGCATCAAAGTAAGTATATGCCCCCATGGTAAAACTGCGACAGCCTGTCGCAGTTTTGGATCGCTATTACAGAAACGTTCATAGAATTTTTTCATATCCCACAGATTTCTTGGAGAAACACCCATCTGTGGATACCGTTGCTTTAAGTCATAAGACAAACGATTGACCACACCACTTCCATGCTTGCTCTCGACTTTTTTATCGTGAAGCAATTTCCCGATTTCCCAATGAGCTGTACCAATGGCAGCACACATGGTTGTCGCCACCATAGATTTTGTCCTGTCAATAACTGCGACAGCCTGTCGCAGAATTGCATCGTACTCTGATTCTTGGATTTTATCTGTCATGATCTCAATCTTTTCCAGTTATAAGTTCACGCTTGTCAATGTAAACAATGTTGCTACTATGTCTAATGCGTACAAGTCTAACTGGGATGCATTATACAACGATTGCAAAATTAGTAAATTCCTTTCGAAAAGTTTCCCTATTTTTGCGCCCATGAGTAGAAAGAAAGAAAAGGAAATAGTCCGCGGCGTGACGGTGGAGTCCGTCGGTGCCGAGGGAAAGGCGGTGGCCCGTATTGACGGGAAAGTGGTATTCATGTCCAATGCCGTGCCGGGGGATGTCGTGGCCGTGCGGATCGACAAGCGCCGGGAGAAGTACTTCGAGGGTACGCTGGTCGAAATCGAGCAGCCCTCGCCGGACCGGGTGGAGCCATTCTGCGAACATTACAAGGACTGCGGGGGCTGCGCCTGGCAGGAACTCCCCTATCACCTGCAGCTCAAGTACAAGCAGCAGCAGGTCGTGGACCAGTTCTCCCGCATCGGACATCTGCCGATGGACCAGGTGGAGGTGCTGCCGATCCTGCCTTCGGAGCGCACTACGGAGTACCGCAACAAGCTGGAATTTACCTTCTCCGACCGCCGGTGGCTGCAGAGCGGAGAGGACCCCTCGTCGGTATTCGACCCTCCTACCCCGCTCGACCCCTCACAGTTCGAGGGCGGAGTCTTCCCGAGGCACCTGCGCGGAGGGTATTCGTCCGTCAATACCAACCCCGCCGGATTTGCCCTCGGCTTCCACATTTCCAAGGCATTTGACAAGATACTGGACATCAGGCACTGCTGGCTGCAGCCGGAGCCTTCCAACGAGATACGCAACTTCATCAGGCAGTACGCCATAGTACACGGCCTGCCCTTCTTCAACATCCGGGAGCAGAGCGGCTTCCTGCGCAATATCATCATCCGCACCAATCTTAAGGGGGAGGTGATGCTGACCATCATGTTCGGAGCGCATCCGCCTAAGCTCGGGTGGCTGCAAAGCGGATTCAGGCCCTCCGACTGCGACACCGAGGCCGAGAAGCTATTCGACGTGCTTATGGAGCGTTTCCCGCAGATCAAGTCGCTCAACTACCTGTACAACGGGCGGATGAACGACGCGATAAACGACCAGGAGATATTCAACGCGCGGGGCGAGGACGCGATATACGAGGAGATGGAGGGACTGCGGTTCAAGATCGGGCCGAAATCCTTCTATCAGACCAATCCGCTGCAGGCCTACAGGCTCTACTCGACGGTGCGCGAATTTGCGGATTTCCAGGGCGGGGAGCACGTCTACGACCTCTACACCGGGACCGGGACGATAGCCCTGTTCGTGGCCCGGAGCGTGGCTTCGGTGGTGGGCGTGGAATACGTGCCCGAGGCCATAGCCGACGCGAAGGTCAATGCGCGGATCAACGGGATAGACAATTGCCGGTTCTACGCCGGGGACATGAAGGACATCCTGACTCCGGAGTTCGTGGCCGCCCAGGGAGCCTCGCCGGACGTGGTGATACTCGACCCGCCCAGAGCCGGGGTACATCCTTCGGTCATCGAAGTGCTGCTCGGAACCGGGGCGCGGAAGATCGTGTACGTAAGCTGCAATCCGGCCACACAGGCCCGCGACCTCGCCATGCTCACCTCCGGTGGAGCGTACCGGCTGGTCAGGATCAGGCCGGTGGACATGTTCCCGCACACCACTCATGTGGAGAATGTGGCGCTTCTGGAAAAAGTGGACTGCTGATCACCGATAATAAGATGTTATGAATGTCAGAAGATTCGTAATAACATCTGTCCTGTGCATCTGCTGCATGACCGCCGCTGCCGGAAAAGACCTGCGCGGAGACATTGAGAAAGTCATCGCTGGCAGGCAGGCTACAATAGGAGTGGCCGTAATGTGCGGAGACACGGTCATAACGGTGAACAACAGCCGGAAGTATCCTCTCATGAGTGTGTTCAAACTGCATGTCGCGGTAACGGCTCTGAGGAAAATGGATGCGGAGGGCATTCCGCTGGACAGCACTGTGCATATCCGCTCGGAACAACTGCATGAAAATACCTACAGCCCGCTGAGAGACAGGTATCCGGGACAGGACATCCGGATTTCCTACCGGGATATTGTCGGATACACTGTCTCGCACAGCGACAACAACACCTGCGACCTGCTGATCGGTTTCACAGGCGGTATAGACAAAGTCGACTCATGCATCAAGTCGCTCGGAATAACGGACCTGAACCTGACTGAGACCGAGGCGGACATGCACGGGGACATCCGGAACGGCTATCTCAACTGGAGCACGCCGATGTCCGTTGTCCGGCTGTTTGAGAAGATATATTCGGGAGAGATTTTGAGCACGGAACATTCCGCATTTTTAGAGCGGATTCTGCTGGAATGTTCATCCGGCCAAGATAAGCTGAAGGCAGGCCTTCCCGGGGATGTGCCTGTTGCGCATAAGACCGGACACTCTGACCGGCTGCCCGACGGCACCATGATCGGGGATGCCGATGCCGGGGCGATCTATATGCCTGACGGCAGGAAATGCTATGTATCAGTTCTGATTATGGATTCGAAGGAGACGGATGAAGTGAATGCCGGCGTGATGGCGGAGATAGCCGGGATTGTTTACAGATACTTTAAGATATGAAAATGGAAAACGAGAAAATATACGGACAGACTACGATATGCGCCCGGGCGACGGATCCGGGACAGGGGGCGGTCGCGATAGTGCGCGTCAGCGGACCGGAGGCGGTGGAGGTGCTGGACAAGGTCTTCCGGCCTTTCAATGATAAAGGGCCGCGGGCTGCGGAGTTCCGGCCCAGGGAGATGCACTACGGGCGGATTATTTTCCCTGAAAGCCCCGGTCATTCCACCGATAATGCCGAGACCGTCATCGACGAGGTGATGGCAGTGATCTTCCGTGCCCCCCACTCCTACACCGGAGAGGATTCCGCCGAGATATATTGCCATGGTTCCCAATACATTGTGTCCGAGATTCTGAGGGCGCTCCTCGCCGCAGGAGCGGTAATGGCCGCCGCCGGAGAATTTACCAAACGGGCCTTTCTCAACGGACGGATGGACCTCGCCCAGGCCGAGGCGGTCGCGGACCTGATCGCCTCCGAGAACAGAGCGGCCCACGATATTGCCCTGAAACAGATGCGCGGCGGCTATTCCTCCGAACTGCAGGAGATGCGCTCGCAGATGATGGACATCGTGTCGCTGATGGAGCTGGAGCTGGACTTCAGCGAGGAGGACGTGGAGTTCGCCGACCGGAGCCATGTGCTCGCCCTCCTCGACCGGGTATCGGAGCATATCTCGCGCCTCGTGGACTCATTTGCCCTAGGAAATGCCATCAAGAACGGCATCCCCACCGCCATCGTCGGAGCCGTCAACACCGGCAAGAGTACCCTCCTGAACGCCCTCTTAGGCGAGGAACGGGCCATCGTCTCCGACATTGCCGGCACCACCCGCGACACCATCGAGGACACCGTCAACATCGCCGGCACCACCTTCCGCTTCATCGATACCGCCGGCATCCGCGACACCGCCGAAACCATCGAGGCCATCGGCATCAACCGCACCTACAGCACCATCGAGCGCGCCTCCGTCATCCTCCTCATGCTCGACGCCACCAGATCCGGGACATTCGGGGAATCCTTCGGGGCCATTGCCTCGCGGCTGGGGGATATGGAGCACAAGGGAATCCGGAATTGCGTGGCTCCCACCCATAGCGGAATCAGCGAGCGGACGCTGCTGATACTGCTCAACAAGGCAGACCTGCTCAGCGAGCCGGAAATCCCCGCAATGCTGACCTCAGCCGAGGACCTCGCCCGCCGGAAGGGCCTCTCCCCCACCCGCACCCTCGCCATCAGCGCCCGCAACCGTCTCGGCCTGCCCGAAATCACCGCAGCCCTCGCCGCCACCGCCGCAGCCCACACAACCGACACCTCCGCCACCCTCGTCACCAACCTCCGCCACTACCAGGCCCTCCAGAAAGCCCTGGAAGCCCTCACCCGCGCCCGCGAAGCCCTCCTCGCCGGAGTCTCCACAGAATTCGTAACACAGGACATACGCGAGGCCCTGCACCATATCGGGGAGATTTGCGGGGAGGTTACTTCGGAGGAGGTGCTGGCTACCGTGTTCTCGCGGTTTTGCATAGGTAAGTAAACCTCTAATTATCAATTAGCTGAATTGATTGTAATCTATTAATATGGCGCTCTTTACGGGCTCCTTTTTGTTGCTCAAGAATCGTTGACAAAGGGGGATAGTAAAGAGCGGATAAAAGGGCGAATAGTCGATCTTAAAACGACGATACTTTATTGGGCTATTCAGAATAGATTTTATGGTCGGCTTCTTTTCTTTTTTTATAGCAGTATGTTCTATATCTTTGTTACATGAAAGAGATGGCAACGATAAATAAATTAATGCAGCATTGCATAAGGCAATACTATGCTCCAAAAAAATGTAGATCTTGCGTAAATGACAAGCAGTGTATCACTTCAGAGAACTGCTATAAAGTTTGCATCTACAAAATTCACCGTATAGCAAATAAATCTTTGCACTACAATTGTACAAATATGTTATTTTGCTATGTCATGAAGCATTTCTATAGGTATGCCTCAGAAATAGAATCTATATTTGAGCGATTTTTTTATAATTGCCACAGCCATATCAGAGTCGCATCTATTGGATGTGGACCAGCGTCTGAATTCTACGGTATTACAGATTTTATAGAGAATAACACGGAGTGTAAACTTACTTTTGATTATACCGGTCTAGATATCGACGACTTCTGGCAGCCAATATGGGATTATACTCAAAAGAACTTTCAGAATGCTAAATTTATAAAAAGTGATTTTTTTGAATACTACAACGGACACGAGTTCCCTGAAGTGGTAATTGTTAATTACATGCTTTCTGATATGGCCAAATATAGCCCAGATGGCATAAATAACTTCTTAGATAATCTAATAGGCTTCTTAAATGCAATGCCTTATGGTGTCATTATCATAAATGATATAAATTATGAAAAAGATACTACAGAGACAGCTTTTGGATGCCTGCATTACTTACACAAGAAAATCGCAACTTTGCCATACATTCAAATACATTTCGGGAGTTTTTCGAAACGACCAATTTCTCATAAATACTTTGGCAAACGAATTGATGATGATAGCATACGTGCAAAGATGATAGAAATTCCATTTGACATTCAGCCATTTAGCAAATGCAATAGTATTCAGTACATTATAATAAAGCATCAAAGTGAGAAACTATGATATTAAGTGTAAGCCGTCGAACAGATATACCCGCCTTTTATGCAGATTGGTTCTTTAATCGAATAAAAGAGGGTTTCATATATGTGCGCAACCCGATGAATATTCATCAGGTAAGCAAAATTAGCCTATCACCAAGTGCTATTGATTGCATAGTATTCTGGAGTAAGAACCCCAAACCAATGCTTGATAGGCTTGATGAACTCAAGAACTATATGTACTACTTTCAGTTCACAATCAATCCATATGATATAAAACTCGAAGAGTACGTTCCTACAAAATCTGGAATAATTGACACGTTTAAGGAACTCTCCAACAAAATTGGTCCTGAGAGGGTAATCTGGAGATATGATCCCATTATCTTAACAGATACCCTGACAATGGAGTATCATGTGAAATACTTCGAAGAATTAGCAAAAAGGCTCAATGGGTTTACCAAAACGTGTATAATCAGTTTCGTTGACTTATACAAAAAGACAGAACGCAACCTTAAAGGACTCACTGCCAGGGGACTATCTCAATCAGAGATGCTGAAACTTGCTACTAACTTAGCTTTTATAGCAAGAAGATTTGGTATCACAATCCAATCCTGCGCTGAGAAAATTGAATTAGCGAGTGTTGGTATCCAACATGGACACTGTATTGATAACATTCTCATTGAAGATTTACTTGGCGTAAAACTCGTTGTCTCAAAAGATAAAAACCAAAGGCCGGAATGCGGATGTGTTCAAAGCATTGATGTGGGAGAATACAATACCTGCAAACACCTATGCAAATATTGTTACGCAAACTTTAACGCTCAAAAAGTACACGAAAAGATTCTGAAGCATAATCCGGAATCACCACTACTAATTGGTGAGCTAACGCCTGAAGACAAGATAATAGAAAGAAAAATATTCTCCTTTATAAGTCAGAAAGGCCTATTCTAATCTAATGGTAGTGTAAACTAGACTGTGTTAAGTTGTTTTTCAGAGCTGTTTAGGAACCTTCAATATCCGCAAACAACTCCGTTAAGTTATCAATATCGTCAAAGAACTCCAAATAAAGATAAGGTAAGGCTATGATCCTGAACCTATCAAACGTGAGTTCGAGATAAGCATCAGAAAAGGACAAGTTGTCCGTCATCGACAAATGCGACATCGACAGCCGGTTTTTGGGGGAAGAAGCAGTATGCGGCGATAGCGGACAGTATAGTATGTTGACAATGAAGTTGTTGAAGGAGCGGTGCCTGGAGTGCTCTATCTGAGCGATGTTCTTCAACTCGTCGTTGACGGTCTCTATGACGGCCCTCTTTCTCAGCAGGATCTTGTCCTCCGCGCTCATGAGCATGTTCCTCATGTTGTTGCGCACGCGTGTGACGAGCTGTATGCCGTTGATGAACAGCAGCTCGAAAAGAGCCCTGCCGATATATCCCCGGTCTCCGCAGAGTTTGCCCTTGATGCCCTGCAGATAGCGCCTGTCCCTCAGCGGCTCGCGGTCGTCGGTGTTGCCGGGGGTTATCATGAAGTTGAGTATCTCGCCGCGGTCGTTGATGACCAGGTGCAGCTTGAAGCCGTAGAACCAGCCCATGGTGCTCCTGCCCTTCTGCGCAAGGCCGGAGAAAGTGCGGTGGGAGTGCATGCGCTTGATGTGGCATACCCTCAGTGCCGTGGAGTCGGTGAAGCTTATGCCGGTGCACTTGCCCAGGAGCACGTCCTTGATGAACAGGCACAGGCAGACGGCCACTTCCTTCTCCAGCTCTACGAAGCGGCTGTAGGAGACCACTCTGGGAAACAGATGCCTCATGTGACGGCACACATAGCCGAGGTAGAAGTGCTTGAAGCAGCGGAACCCTCCGGTATGGAACAGGATGAGTATGACCATTATCTCAGCATCGCTCATGCGGTTCGGCTTGTTCCTGTGTCGCCTGCCGTCACTGCGTCCCTCCCCGAGGGAATATTTATGTTTGACTTTGGAAAATTCCTTACTGTATTCGTCGGCCATGTAGAAAATTTCAATAACTTTGTCCTCTGTGATCATAGCGGTAAGAGTCTTATGTTTGTTTTTTGACACTTTAAATTTAATACTTTTACCGCTATTTTCCAAATAATTAACAACTTACATTACTGCTTATTTCGAACTCACGTTAATTACGACAATGAGAATAAAAAAAATCACACTTTCAAAATATAAAAGATTTCAATCTTTGACCATTGATCTAGGAGATACCCCTAAACGAATTATTGCGCTCGTAGGACCTAACGGCTGTGGGAAAAGTAGTGTTTTTGACGGTATGTTATTTTTAAACAACGCATATAACCAAATAGGCAATAAAGAATATAAAGATTTTCATTACCATTCAATTGAGCAAAACCCATCTTATGATTATCAAAATATATCTATACAATTCATAGAAGGAGATTATTATTGTGTTAGAAGTAAAAAAGAGAATCTAGGAAAACAAAATACCATTTTTTCATTCAGAAGCCCATATCGTTATAACAACAGTTTAAAAGTAACAAATTCTCAAGCTGTCAGCGAGCTTAAATTAAATAATTACGGAGCCACATATGCATCAGATATCGATGATAAAATGGAAGAAAATTATCGTCGATTAAATATCAAATACAATAGATATTTACATGAACAAGATTGTAGACCGAGTGAAGCTAAAAAGCACATCATAGGAGAGCTTAATAGTTCTATTCAAGCATGTCTAGATCTTAAAATCGTAAGCTTAGGCGATATTGAAGCAGATAAAGGAACTATGTATTTCAGCAAGTCAGACTACGCGGAAAAGTCGTTTGAATTTAATGTCTTATCTGCAGGAGAGAAAGAAGTTGTGGATATTCTTCTCGATTTGTATTTACGCAAAGATGAATATAATGATACAATCTTTCTAATTGATGAGCCCGAACTGCACATTAACACATCTATTCAGCGAAAACTTCTTATAGAAATCAATAAACTTATAGGCGCAGATTGCCAATTATGGGTTGCGACACATAGTATCGGCTTTCTCCGTGCACTTCAAGATGAATTAAAAGATGAGTGTCAAATTATAGAATTTAAAGCCGACACTCTTTGGGCATCAACAGATCAAGTGCTTACCCCAATCCCAAAAAACAGGAAAGAATGGAGTCGTATTTTTGCAACAGCCCTTGATGATTTGAGTGGATTAGTTAGCCCTAAACGAATTATTTATTGCGAGGGAAGATACGAGCCAGGAAAAGCTGGAAATGAACAAGGCATGGATGCACAAGTATATAATAATATTTTTGGAGAGCAATATCCAGATACATTATTTATATCAAGTGGAGGTAATACGGAGTTAGATCAAAGAAGTAATATTGCAATTGCCTTATTATCGAAAGTTTTTCCTAATATTGAGATTTGGGTTTGCAAAGATCGTGATATGGCGTCTGGAAAAAATACAACAGAAAATGACCGGCAACAGTATTTGGTATTAAATCCTATAAATCATCGTGTTATAAAAAGATGGGAATTGGAAAACTATTTATATGATAAAGAGGTTTTAAAGGCATATTGTAATAAGAATCAATTAATCTTTTCAGAAGCAGATTATGATACTTGTGTCACTGACATTATGAACCAACACGTCAAAGATGAAACTGGAAAAATCAAAAACTTCTGTAATTTACGAGTAAATATCAATCCAGAACGATTTAAAATAGAATTATCAAAATACATTACTCCTGATATGAATGTATATAAAGAATTAGAAGATTGTATTTTTAGACGTCAATAATTCAAAGTAAAACACATGGGCAAAACGTAACTACATACCTCATTGACGGGGATCCAAAGGGAACGCAGTATGCATTAATCAGATGTATCGAATACGGGACATACGAACAATCCGCTTCAGTGCATCCATTGGAAAAGCCAAAAGCAAGAAGACCTTCAATGTCTCTGCCATCGCTGCGGCTGCTCTGAAGAATGGCATAGTGCTGCATTACCGTGCCTGCTTCCTGGAGGGAAAAAGGAAGATTCTCTATGTTGACACAGAACAGGGCAATAACCATTGCCAGAAAGTTTTGGACAGAATCCTGAGACTGGCAGGTCTGCCGAAAGATTGTGATGCGGACAATCTGACGATGCTGGCACTCCGGAAATATTCGCCAGAAGTTGACTGGCAATAACGAAAAAGGCAATCGGCATGATACCCGATTTAGGTCTGGTCATCATAGATGGCATCCGGGACTTCATCCATGACATCAATTCACCCGGTGAATCCACCGATGTGATATCCAAATTCATGCAATGGACCGATGACCGGCAGATACACATCCATACCGTCCTGCATCAGAACAAGAATGACGAACACGCACGCGGTCATGTCGGCACGGAACTGAACAACAAGGCGGAAACAGTCATGCAGATAGAGCCAGACAAAGACGACAAGTCCATAAGCGTGGTGGAAGCCATACACAGCCGCGACCGTGAGTTTGAACCGTTTGCCTTCCGGGTAAACGATGATTCCCTGCCCGAACTGGTGGAGTCATATCAGCCCCAGAAAAGGCAGCCAGGACGCCCGACCAAGGAACCGTTCGATCCGTATAAGGAAATACCTGAGGATTCACACCGTTCCGCTTTGAACGCCGCTTTTGAAGAGGGGAACATCAGCGGCTATAACGGCTACCTTGAACGGCTGAAAGAGGGCTACGGACGGCTGGGGATAAAACTGGGGTACAATAAGACGGTGGAATTGGCAAAGTTCCTATGCAACAAACGGATGGTCATAAAAGAAGGGAAAGAATACAAATTCAACCGAGATTTCCATTATTGAGCCCTTATACCATCAAATCCCGGTGTGGCATTTTTCTGTGACATTTCCCGGCTTTACTTTAATGCCGGGGTGTAGATATGGGAATAAAGCAAAGCTATGGCAGGTTTCATCATACAGGTGCAATCTGCCATACTTCCTTTTGTATGTACACTGGAAACCGGACAGCATCTGCATTATTTGAAGTGAAGCTATCATCCATGCCGGGCTTGCCCGTCTGCCAGTAATAAACCCTATGGGGGAGCCTAATACCCCACTCGCCTTTCGACGGCGGGATGAGTGCCACTTAAACCAGCAAGCTGGGCACGGGAAAATCACTGTTGGGATTGGACAGTGGACGAAAAATCCTATCTATCTTGTAGCCAACTATAATATCTGCTTTATGCATATAGTTCCCGCAGAAGAATCAGATAGGACTTTAACCAAGTTATGATTTAAAGCAATAGCTATGGCTGGAGCAAAAACACATCATGTGAAACTAGGGTAAGCCTACGATTCCTAAATGCGAGGTCTAGAACCAAAACTCTTGAATCCTTTCGGCAGAATATCGGACAGTCCCATGCTTTGGCTATTGGACATATTGTTGATTTTGTATCCCCTATTTTTGATCTTGATTCGTCATGTCCATAGCCAAACTCACTATCAGAATCAAGTTACGAATGTCCAATGAGCATACCATATAATTACTTACAAGAATTGGTTCTTGTTATGGCAAACTCCTATTATATACTCTGGTAAACATGAGCTCCTTGACTGGATAATATCTGCAACAATCCATCTTGAAAATCCGGCAAACACGGAAACAATATCTGGCATAGTCAATTGATACATCTGCCTAATATGTCCATATTAACGATGCCAGAAATTTATCATAACAATCTGAATAAACTGGCAGCATATTAGGGACAGATGAAAAGTCAGATTAAATCTGGAAATTTGAATTCAAATTTCCAGCAATCATATGATAATATCTTTCATTTAAAGCTTTCAGCTACAATGTTGCAACTCGAGCTACTCTGTATAAAGTCATACCCATGATTTCCGAGCAAACTTGACGAGTTCAAACAATATATAAAGGGTTTTAGGGATTTATCATTAGAATCATTGCAGATGAGACCTAGGCTATATGTGATACCAATTACATTCCCAGTCTATAGATCCATGTTTTTCGAGGCTCATATAGTTAAAAAGTTACATCTAAACAAAAAATCACTCCTTCAAATCCCCGTTTATGGCTAGCTTTTCGTATCTTTGTTTTATTTTAAATTGCTATGCATACGACCAATCATCATATTCCTTCCGGCTCGGCTTTCAATGAAGAGCTTCGAGATTTGTGGAATCAGTATATCCTGATTCAGGAGCAACTCCTGAAGAGACGTTGTGCGCCGATAAGCATCGATCCGGAATCCATAGAGATTGACGGATATAAAATGACGGTAAATGTAGATGAATCTGGTCGGGACAGAATCGTAGATAGAATCTTCAAAGAACGATTGATGCTCTCGCCCGATGATATTCATGAAGACCACTTGATGATTAATGAAGGTGTCTGGAATTCATTCACGGACTCGGGTATATGTTCTCTGCAAAAAGAACTGGCCTCGTGCTACATTCATATGGAGCAAGCCCCCTCCATCTGTGCGACCGTTTTCTACGGAAACGGGATAGTACTCCCGACTAATCAGCTCACTCTCTCAGAAATCCGCAGCCTCGACCAATCTTTAAAGGGAGGGCATGTATGTATGGGGCAAGTTGATGATATTGTTGCCTGCATCACAACGCTTAATGTTGACCTAGAGGCATTCTATACTCACCTTTTTGGTTCCGAGCATTATTGGAGAAAGGCAAAAGAGCACAAAGGAGAAACCGTCATAAAAGACATCATCGAGTATAAGAATCATTATATTCCCGATGATGTTATTAAAGACTATGGTCCCAAAATCGGCTTAAGGATTGATAGTTATCGGATTATTTTTAGTATCGACAATCCGAACGCTAAGGAGATGATGAGGGCCATGTGTAATTATTATGACACATCCACAAAGGCATTTGTCTTTAAGCGTCCCATTGATCGGGATGAATTATACGACCTTGACGTGATGTCCGAGATCCAAAGTAATATCACTGTTTTCTTAACTGAAGCCCGCCACTATTGCTCGGAAAATGAGATTCATGTTGATACGGTTTTCCGCTATAAGACATCCAACCGTCAATCCGTCCGTTATGTTTTCAATAATGTGACTCAATATGTGGCGCAGCGCGACAATATGAGTTTCAATCCTGACACTGGAAATCTTGGGATCGATTTCAATTGGCGGTCGGACAACATCTGGGCTATTCTTAAAGAACTGGAAAAGTCAGTTCCTTTCATTTCTGCTCGCACATACGGTGCTAAGCATAAGTTCAAATGCAACGTTTCCACTTCGATGGTTGGGTTCAGCGAGGTGGAGAACCGGCTAAACGACAGATTTGAAAATGTTGCCATAGAGAATGATGCGAACAGCCACTGTATCCGCATCAGTCTCCCCTGTCCTTCTGTTGACTATTATGAAAGATTACATGATTCTCTGCAGAGGGAGCTTTCTTTCCTAAGAGAATCTTGCAATGTACTTCTTGACCAGCGCGTTTCCGGGAAAGTCAAAGTCCTAATTCACCGCGATGAAAAATCTCGTATTGAAGACATAGAGGATAACCTCAAGGATATGTGCAAGGCAGATTTCGGCTTTGAAGTAGGCGAAAAGATGGTCCCTTTCGGCAATCTGCTGTCGGTTAAGTATCCAAAGCTGTTATTCGACATAGACGTTGAGCCCGGAAAGGAGCAATCTGTCATCAAGTATCTCAATCAAAAGAGCATTCAGTTTGTTGTTCCCATTCTTACTGGGGATATCGAAAAGATTTCCAGGTTGAAGAATACGTTTACGATGGCCACAAGTGGCAGCAATCTGCTTAACGACAACCTTCAGAACTTCATATTTGATTCTGCGCTCGCCACACCGACTCCCGATTTACAATACATATTACGGAGAGATGGCGGCCCATATCAAGAACTCTGTAGACATTTGATTAACTCGCGGATTAATGAGTCACAGAAGGATGCAATTCTTAAATGTATCTTCGCAAAAGATCTCGCTGTCATACAAGGGCCTCCGGGTTCTGGTAAGTCAACTGCAATTGCTGAACTCATCTGGCAGCTCATCAGGAATGGACTGAAACAAGGTAACAAATGCGAAAGGATTCTTCTTACTTCAGAAACGAACCTTGCTGTTGACAATGCTATTTCAAGAATCATCAACAGCAAAACGAATCTTGTTAAGCCAATTCGTTTCGGTGGTGAAGAAAAACTCGAGTCCGAAGGTCTCCAGTTCTCGATCGAGCTTATGAAAAAGTGGGTTGAAGAAGGAGATGAAGCCCTCCTGCCGGAAGAACTTGATGAAGAGGATGACGCAACCAGAACTGTGTCCAAAACAGATTTGGTTCTTAACAATTGGTTGGAGAATATTTCTCGTAGGTCTTTCTACGGCATAAATGCCGAAGATAACGATGTAATGACCAAGTGGAAGAGAGTGTTATCTGAACCCACGAAAGAGATTCGTGAACTCGTTTACAAGAATTACATTGACAATTGTAATGTAATCGGAGCCACCTGTAGTTCTATCGGTGACAAAAAAGCGGATGGCAAAGGAAGCACACAGTTCTTCAGGAATTATAGAGAGATATTTAATCCCAACGGGCGAAACGTAAAAATCGAGTTTACGACTGTTATTCAGGATGAGTCCTCTAAGGCAACCCCGGCGGAGTTGGTTCTTCCATTCGTATACGGGAATCGAGCTATAGTTATCGGAGACCATCGTCAGCTCCCTCCGATGCTCGATCGTGAAGAAATGGAATCTTCGCTTGATTATGCCCTCTCTTCTGCCAAGACTCCAGAAGAGAGAGAAAAGATTAACCGCCTACAAAAGTTCCTTGATACGCAATTCGACAAGATTGAAGAATCTCATTTTCAGAGATTATATGAAAATGCGGATTCATCCATCAAAGAGACTTTCAGCCTGCAATACCGGATGCACCCCGACATAAACGATGTAATTAAGCAGTTCTATTTGAAAGATGGCGGTCTTGATTGCGGTTTAATCAAGCCGAAAGACTTGGGTGTTAACTCCCCCGACTTTACCAACCCCGCTTCTCGCTATCACGGCATTGAAATGAAGCCATTTATTGGCCACAATACGCATGTGCTGTTCATCAATACTGACAGTCCAGAAATGCTTGATGGCACATCCCGAGTTAATTATGGCGAAGTTGAGGTAATCGGCAAACTGCTTAATAGATTCGCATCATCTTCTACATTCTCCAAATACCTTGAAAAATTTGATAAGGAAGAAGATAAGCAGATCGGCATTATCAGTTTCTACGGAAAACAGATAAAGCAGATAAGAGAGTTGGCTAAACTCCACAAGAATATTCCAATTAGAGTAAGTACCGTTGACCGGTTTCAAGGTATGGAGCGTAATATCATCATCGTCTCAATGGTGCGAAGCCACGTGATTCAGGCGCACAAAGACGATGCTCCAAATTATGCGAGATTCAGGAAATATGGCTATCCCAAGCAAACATCCTTGGGATTCGCTCAATCCCCGAATAGACTTAATGTCGCCTTGTCCCGTGCAAAGAGATTGCTTATAATAGTGGGCAACGAAAAACACTTTTCGCAGCATCCGATTTATGAGCAGCTGTTTAAAACGATAAGGAACAATCCGGACAATAGAGTAATTGAACAAAGCGAGCTATGAATCAGAATTTCCTTCATAATGCAGAGTACGTCTATTCAAGCCTCCACAAATGGGGCCTGAAACGCTATTCCTGTCGTGTACAGTATTACACGGAGGAACCCCTGTCTGACCTTGATTTTGTCATCTGTTCTTTATTAGCCACAACCGAGGATGGTGCTTATGACAAAAGAAGTCTCGGCATTATGCTTGGTTTCAGTATGGCAGACAACCAACCGGAGGCTTATTATGACAAGTCTGAAGTAAAATTATACGAGGATATTCTCGCTATTGTAGAGAAGCATCACCTTATTCGTGTTAACGAAGACTTTGTTGAGCTTACCAATCTTGGGCGACTATCTCTGGCAAACAATACTTCTTACCGTTTCTTTAGTGGCAGACAATATCTCTACGAACACTTGACTTTCTCCTACCCGTACCCTGATGCCCTTCAAATGTTCCCGTTCTACAAGGACATGGGCATTTATACCGAGTTACAGCGTGGCGCACAGTATTGGCCGGAGGATGTTGAGATTCCCACGATAATCGGCAGGAAACCGAGCCAGCTCATTAAACGAATTCTTCTTCAGTCAAAGGTTCCAAGCAACATATTTGAAGCCTCAATTGATGAGTATTTCGACATCGAGATACGAAAAGTCCCAATCCGTCTTTATACGAGTGGCGATGAGTACTTTCCTGTTACGTATAACGAAAAAGAGATCGCTCCTATGGCGACTCAGCTCTTTGAGTTGGACGAGAACGCACTTCAGAGGGAGAATGCCATCATGGAGTGTTTGTTTGCGAAGTTGTGGGATGACAAGTCTGCAATTCTGGACTATAACAACCTCGAAGCTTATTTTGAATTTGTCAATTTTGAGGAACTTACAAAAGACTCAAGAACAAAGTGGAACGATGAGTGCTTGTTCGCTAAAATCGTTGAAATGGCGAACAGCAATTGCTGGCTAAATATGTCCAACAATTGTGACATAGAGATCATCTACAAGCATTTAGACAAATACATAGACCAGTGGGATTGGGAAACGCTTACCAGCAGGGTTGAGGATGACTTCCTTCTTGCCAACTTTAATGACTATCCGTGGGATCTTGAAGGCATTTCAAGCGATGCCACAAGAGAAGTATCCTTAATAGAGAGTCTGATCCTTAAGTCAGGGGTCTACTCAGCCGAATGGGATTGGGAGGCTCTCGGAAAACGCCTAGAGAAAGATTTTGTCCTTGGTAATCTGGCCTTGACAAACGTTGATTTGTCAGATTATACCGAAGATTCCATCCCCGTCAGATCTCTTCTTCTGGAGTATCCGGACAAGCGCTGGGATTGGAACAAAGTCGAGGATACTTTCGATCTGTCGTATATCTTAGAAAACATCCTTACCCTACAAGAGCATCTTAAGTTTGTCCGCCTCTTTGACAGAGCCTTTGTAGATGATGAAATTGCGCATACCTTTATCAACAACTCATTGTTCGTGTCTGCTGTAAACGCAAACATCAAAGAAGGAGGCTCGCTTTCATCATTGTTGTTTAACGAGAAGGAGTATGCTTGGTCAGACGAATTGATTCAGGCCTTTGATACATTAGGACTGATAGATTGGCATTCCTCTCGTTATTCTCCCGGCTTTGAATGTAATCCGAGTCTAATCTGGGACAAGCCATTTTTCGCTCGCTATAACGATCGGGTAACAACGCCTATCGGAAGAGATTTCGTTTCAGAAAAATTGCAAGACGAAACGACTATAAGTGAATTCCAAGATTTTGAATGGAACTGGTCTAAACTGTCCGGCAATCAAAAAGTCTCCACCGACTTCGTAAAGGCGAATTACAAATTGCCTTGGGACTGGAGTATTCTCACAGAAAGGATGTTTGCCAGCCTTAAGTATAACAACATCGGACATCCAGCTTTTGTCGACAAATGGGACTGGAGCTATCTTTCCGCAAACCTTCCCGTTGAATTCATTATTGAGAATCTCACAAAATACTCCAATCATTGGTTCTGGAATGATGTTCTCGACAGAATAATAAATGAGCAGAATCGGCTTGACATCACATGGCTTTCAACGATAGCGTCATCCCTTAATTCAATCACGGACCAGACCTCCAAGGATGCTGCATGGACGTATCTATCCGAGGAGTATTCATACTATGAATTTAAGGGTATTCTTCGAAATACATATCATGATAGTAGGTTCTCTTGGGATCTATCTATGCTGTATTCTAAGAAAGAGTTTGACATATTCACCGATCTTGAAGAGTGCGCTGATTTTATAGATTGGGAATCACTCTCTTACTCTAAAGACTTTGATAAACATCTGGCCTTTGACCCGAAATCCGGCATCAGAGAGGTATCCTGGAATAAGGATGTCAAGCAATTGATAGTAGGTCTCGAAGACAAATGGGACTTTTTCGGCCTATCCACATTAGACAGTCTCAATGACAAGGACTGGTTCTTGACCAAATATGCCAGAAAACTTGACTGGGAATATATCTCTCTTCACAGCTGTATTTTTACGGTAGAAGATAAGCAGCAACTCAATAATGTAATCAGCGCTTATCGGTCGTACATCTCGTTTAAATCTTTGTCCGAACGCCAAGATGTGGACATAATTCAGATAATCAAAGGCTTTCCCGAAGCACAATACGATTATAATGCACTGATTGCAAATGGCAAATGGCGAGTTACTCAGGCTGACATTGAATCAAGGTCTCAGTATCAATGGGATTGGAGACTGCTTAGTTCTGCAGAGATATTCAAGCCGACGGCTGAGTTCTTGGTTAGATACTCAGATAAGGACTGGGACTGGGAGGCATTATCGAAAAGAGACTCCGCCAAGTTGTGGTCTTCATCTACATTGTTGCTGTTGATGGCCCAAGATGAGCGCATATCATCACAGGTTGACTGGATGACGCTGACCGGGCGTCATTACTTCCCCGTAAGCTCTCCCATCATTGCTCTCATTCCGGATGATAAAGTAAATTGGGAAAAAATGTCGTCTTCAGAGCATGTGATGAATCTGCTCCCGGATTTTGCCGACGATTTGGATTGGCAGGAGGTGTCTAAAAATGAGCACTTTCCTGCTGCGGATATTGAGACCCTTGAAGAGTATGCTGATGATCTGAACTGGAACATTGTCTGCAAAAGGAATGATTTCGTATTCACAAACGAGATCCTCGAGAAGTTTACAGATAGGATAGACTGGACAATGGCGTCGAATTCCGAGACAATAAATTTCTCCGTCTCGCTTGTCGACAGATACATAGATTATTGGGATTGGCCGTCACTTATACGGAACAAAGCTTTTTTCAATAAAGTAGAGATTCGTAACAAGGGTTACCTGAAACAAGAAAACATCATCAGTTTCGTTGAAGCGTTCCCTGATAAGCCGCGAGCGTATCATTTTACGCATATGAGCAACGCGGTAAAGATTATAAAGAGTCATATGCTTCAGAGTAGGAACAAGGCTGATGGCGTATTCGAAAATAGTGCCGGCACAAACGTTGACAACACCGCTAAGGCACACGGTTTCGCAAGATTCTATTTTATATCCAAGTCCCCTACTCTGTTCTATAATGAATGTCTCGGGAAAGATAGAAATGATGGGAAATACTATAGCAGCGCACTGAATCTCGGCCTCCCCAAATGCCCGATGCCGGTGTTTTTCGTCATCGATGTTGAAGAATTATTAGCCAAAGTACCGGACAAGTGCTACTACAGCAACGGGAACATGCAGAAGAGGTCGACCAGAGCGTATAAGGTTGTCGATGACCCTCATCATATAAGTACTGATGAGATTTACAACAAGTACAACAAGGATGCACGGCAGCAAGAGTTCCTCGTCAAGGATGAAGTTGATCTATCTTCCCTATCTTCCCTTCATATCTGTTGTTACGACAGTTATCAACGTGATATGCTGAAGAGCCTTGTCGGTTCGTCACCCTTAAAAGACAGAATCATTTCGAAAGAAGATTTGTTTGAGAGAATAAATAAAGAATTACATTTCAGAGATAGTGCTGAGACGCTTGAAATCACGACCGACTATTGTAATTCATTCGAATTTAAGATTACATACACTGAGGGAATGACCCCAGAGGTTCTCAATCCCTCCGCTATCCTTAGAGAGAAAGGTAACAACATCTATATGGGACATTATTTAGAGATTAAGAAAGACAAACCATTCACCATCTACTTTGAGGTTTCCGAACCAAGAAAAGGCAGTTGGTTGATATATACAAACAAATAATATGGAACTTTTTTTAAATCTAAACAACGATTGGAAACAGCTTGTATATAAAAACTGGCTGCTGTTAAAAATGCTGCAGTACCCGCTTGATGTATTCTTATATGATGACTCATATGGAATGGATTTCTTATTATGCAAGGCATTGGAATGGGAGTCTAATAATCCCGAGGAAGATTTAAAGAAACTTGAGAGATTTGTTAATTCGCGTTTGCAGCATATATCAGAAGAGATTGCTGATAGTATATGCCAAATGGAATTCATACACATAAACAGCAATATTGATAACTTGTCTCCATTGTCTCTATTTAACAACATTAAAATTGTTGACTTTCATGGTGAGAACAAGTCTAACGTAAATGACTTCATTCCTTTAGCAAAAGATCGATATATATATGTGTTAGATTATGCTGACTATGAGACGATTAATTTCGATTTGAGGTCAAACATAACTTCTATACCTAATATTAAATACATTAAGGGGTATGGGATTCCATTGGAACTTAGTACAATAGTATGTGACCTTAAGGGATACAACATTCATAATATTAATCAGGGCTATGAATAACATTAAGATAGTTAGAGGTAATATCTTCAACACAAAAGCCCAAACGATTGTGAACACCGTCAACTGCGTCGGCGTTATGGGCAAGGGTATCGCACTTGTATTCAAGTTGCGCTATCCTCTAATGTTTGATATTTACAAAGGGTTCTGCAAGTCAAAGCAGATCGGTATCGGGAAACTTTGGCTTTATAAAGGTGAACCAGAGGAACCTTGGGTTCTGAACTTCCCCACAAAGTTTCATTGGAAATACCCCAGCAAATTAGAGTATATCGAACTCGGACTCGAAAAGTTTGTGACGACCTACAAAGAAAAGGGTATCACCTCCATTGCTTTTCCAATGCTCGGCACCAACAATGGAGGACTGAGCAAAGACGAGGTTTTGCCAGTGATGCAAAGATACCTCTCCGCTTGCGATATCCCCGTAGAGATATACGACTATGACCCCTCGACGCCTGATGACTTGTTTGAGAGATTCAAGACCACTTGGCAATCCATCGGTGATACAGAAAAAAAAGCTTGCGGCATAAGGAGCATCACTCAAATCAGGGCAATGAATAAGGCGTTGGAGGATGACAACATCAAATCCATGATTGCATTGATCAATTATGATGGTGTCGGAATGAAGACGATGGAAGGATGTTTCAAGATGGTTATGAATTATAAAAAAGAACAAAAATTGTTATAAAGATGGGCCTGCTCGTTTACAAAGTTGCTGACTACTCTTTCACTGCAGAAAGAGAGCAATATCGCGCAATCTGTGAAATGCTTAAAAAGCATTATTCCAGCAGATCGGAAGTATGTCTCTTCGTCGCCAATTACAGCATTTACGATAGCGAAATCGACGGGATTCTATTTAAGAATGACGCAGTTATTTCCGTTGAATTCAAGAATTACGGAGGTGAAGTAACGGCTGTCGAGAACGGCTGTTGGACGCTTGCAGACGGTACCATCGTGAAGGGTGGTTCAAGAAAGAATCCGTACCAACAGGCAAAGGTAAACCATGTTAACCTCAAGCTGGGACTGTCTGATGGAATGATCTTATCTGAAAGGGTTCTTCGGAATATTCCTGCTCTGATTGTATTCAATCAGCCGATAAAGTGCAACAATCAGTTATCCGGCAGAGTAAAGAGCTGGCTCCATATTACGGACAACGACCATTTTCTACAGAAATTAGCAGACATAACAGAACCGCATACTGACCTGTCCAACGTAGAGATTATCAATCTTGTCGACAAGTTGAATCTATTAGATGAGTGGAAAGACCTGGACTATTGCGACCAGGTTATGAGTGATAAGCCTCAAGTTGATGTCGAGGGACTATCCGCAGAGTCTCTTCCGTTTGATGTTCCCGCTTCAGCTGTTCCAGAATCTGTACCCAGAGAACAGACTCCTCCGCCCTCCGATAACGTACATTATCTCGACAAGAGTAAGATTCGTGTTTCATCAGACCGCATAGAGATGCTTGCTGATAACGAAGTGTTTGTATTTGGCTCCAACATTGGAGGGAAACATGTCGGTGGTGCTGCTCGTCAGGCGTATCAGAAGTTCGGTGCCGAATGGGGCGTTGGATCGGGACCTACTGGTAAGTGCTACGCCATTCCGACAATGCACGGAGGAATAGAAGTAGTTGCCTCTTATGTGGATACCTTTATTAAGTATGCCTCTGAGCATCCTGAGTTACGATTTCTTGTTACTAAGGTCGGATGTGGAGTTGCCAAGTTCCATCCGAACCAGATTGCCCCTCTCTTTGCTCAAGCGGTTGACTTACCTAATGTGTACCTGCCTGCAGAGTTCTGGTTATACCTCCCAAAATGACAAGAGTCTAAAACAAAAGAATAATACCGGAACCCACCGGGAACAATCCAAGACCATACTTCGCAGATTTATTACTAGAACGGTTGCTTTGAGATATGAGAATCAATAGGCTAATCTCCTCGTTTTAATCTAATTCTACAATGACAAAATAACATTTTTCTAGCAAATAACACCTATTATCTATTATCCTACAGGCTTACTCCGGACACACTGTTTGAAACACTACCACGGTTCGGTCTATTTCGTGATATTCATCATGTTGTTCTTTTGTGTCTTCCAGAATACTTATCATCAACGGAAGTCCCTCGGAGTATTGTGCTATGGTGTCATCTATCACAGAACTAAATTCTTTACGTTCTGATTCTGACTAGGTATTCCGGAGCAAGGTCGGCCAGTAATTCCAGCCTAAAAAGGTCAAAAAGATGCTCGCTCACCTATAAAAAGTGTAAGCATCCGGTAAATACCGTATTGATTTGAACAGAGAATATTACTATTGGGTCCTACTAGTTCCAAGTTGTATAAAGTTGGCTCAAGTCGGACCTGGTTTGTACTACTTGGGAGTGATTTGGTTTTCCTTTGCCCAGGCTCTGGGCAGGAGTCCCGCGAGGTCCTTGCCGTCGCGCTGCCAGTAAGGCAGTTTGCTGAGCACATCCTCCATCCATGTACTCGGGTCGACCCCTGCAGCCCTGCAGGTGCCTATGAGGGAGTATACGATGGCTGCCCGATATGCGGAGGCGTCGTTGCCGCAGAAGAGATAGTTCTTCCTGCCGAGAGCAAGCGGCCTGATGGCATTCTCGATGAGGTTGTTGTCGATGTTGATCCTGCCGTCGTTCACGTAGCGCGACAGACGGGGAAGAAGACTGTAGGCATAGGCAAGGGCCTCTCCGAGCCTGCTCTTGGGCAGGACCTTCGCATAAGTTTCCTCGATCCACTTCTCGAACATCAGGATTGTAGGATAGGATATCTTACAGCGTTGCTCCATGCGCTCTTCCGCGCTCAGGCCTTTGTCGTCCGCATCGCTCTCCACCTTGTACAGCTTCCTTATGAAGAGTATGCCCTCCATGGCAAGCCGTTCGTTCTCCTTCAGCGAGTCAACGAACTTTCTCCGGACATGCGCCCAGCAGCCGTGCACGGTTATCCCGGGCATCCTTTCAAACTGGTCATATGCCTCATAGCCGTCGCATTGTACGTTTCCCCGGTATCCGCCCAGGATTTCACGGGCGACGTGATGCCCACGGCTGCCCCTGTCATACCAGAACATGACATCCCCTGTGATTCCGTCCCTGACGCACCACTCGTAACCCTTTCTGGCCTTATGCTTCTCGTTGTCGATTACCGGTATCACGCTCTCGTCGACCTGGACGTATTCGCTTGAGAGTATCTGGCGCCGCAGGATGTCGTACAGAAGCTTGAGCTTCTCCACCGCCGCCTCATACCATCCTCCCATCGTGGAGTCGCTTATCGTTATCCCGCACTCCCTGTATTGCTGTATCTGGCGGTAGAACGGAAGGTGGTAGACGAACTTCCCAACTATGATGTCGGACAGGACGGATGCACCTGCCATACATCTGGCTACCGGTGCGGGAGGACGTTCCGGTGAGAGTATCTCCCTGTCTTCAGGATGCTTTGTCCCGATGTCCGACTTGAGGATGACCTTGTGGAAGACATCCTTGTGGATGTACACCTCCGCCGGCCTCTTCTCGAGACGGGAGGACTCGTCCGTACCTATCTCCACATATTCAGCCTTGAGGTTGCCGTCTCCGTCGAGAACCCCGTCCGGATAGATATGGAAGACCTTCTCCGGAAGGCCGGTGGTGTCAAGAGGCCTGCGGGAAGGCCTGGCTTTTACAGTTATTGTCTTTGTGATTGTCTTTTCCGCTTCTTCGGCCTCCCTGTCAAGCCGCGCACGTTCCTCGCCGGTGAGATGTTTCTCATCGAACAGTGACAGCTGGGCGGGATCGGAAGGAAGGACCTTCCCGCTCATCTGGCCGAAGACTTTCTTGCGGAGCCACAGAAGCCTGTTCTGGAGGTCCCGGATTATGCAGTCCTTTTCAGCGATGGCCGTACGGAGACTCTCCACCTCCGCAAGTGCTGCCGCCAGCTGTTCCTCGACTGTCATGACTGCTTGTCCCATCCTCTGTTTTCAATGCTTAAAGGTACGAAAAAAGTGCCATATACGCAAGTCCGGGGCACTTTTTCTTTCACTTTTTGAGAACTTATCTACGTAGTTTCTTCAGATTCTCAAGTCGCTGTCTGCGGCTGTCCGGCTGTTCGATTATGCCCTCTACTACCATGACCAGCTCGCTCCATTCTATCCTCCCGCTGACGGCATCCTTCGCCAGACCGGAGGGCTTGCCGAAGGTCCCGGATTCTAGAAGCTTGCAGTACAGGACCAGACCGCCCGGCTCCCAATGCAGGAGCTTGATCCTGTTCCTGGCCTTGTTAATGAAGATATAGACATCTCCGTTGCACGGGTCACATCCCAGCTCGTTGGTCACAAGCCCGCACAGGGTATGGTAACTCTTGCGCATGTCGGTCGGCTTGTTGTAAAGCAGGTACCGCATGCTGTCATTCAGGCTAAACATGGCTCGACGACGCCTGGATTATTGCCTGTATCATCGCCGCGTCCAGGTTGCCCCGGATCCGCAATACCGCCCCTGTCTGCGTGCGCATCTCTATGCTCATCGGTATGGACTCTTGTCCAGACCTCCTGCCTCTGCCTGTTTTCCTGCCTGTCAGCACCGGTTCCGGAAAGCTGTCATTCCCTCGCACCAGCTGGAGGAACTCCCCTGATTCCCGCTCGCTGGCCTGAGCCTCGGCGTATCTGCGTTTGCTCTCATAGAACCGCCACTCGGCTATCCCGATTTCTTTCAGACGGCTCTTGTATGAGACTCCTTTCTCCTTGCAGTATTGAACTATCTCTGCGATTTCTTCTCGTGTAAGCATCTTTTTTTTGCGCGAAGATACCTCGCCTGGTATAAATTCGCTATACGCACTTCACCGGTCGCTTACCATATTCCTATATTTTCAATTATTATCTTTATCCAGTTGCATAATAGCTTTACTTATTTGTTCGGTTAGTTTAATGCAATGATTTACTATGTCTTTACCATTAATTTTGTTTTGTTGTATTACTGATATCAATTGCAACGTATATTTATCAATTTCTCCTATCATTTTGATCAAAGATATAGATTTGTTCTTCATTAATCCCAAATCATTTGATAGACTCTTATATTTACTAACTATATTATAAATCGTCTCATTTGATTGCCAGTAATCATTTTCAAAATTGTCTAAATCTTGCTTTATCACATTACATTCTTTTTGTATAGATTCAATCTTTTTATCTATCACACAAATATGACTAGCAAGAAAATTACATTTATCAGAATTTCGATTCTCACATGATGTACATTCTTCTTGTGTACTCAAAATATGAATTTGATGGCTGGTGTCATTAACTTTTCTATTAATTTCATTAGTTCTTTTATCTATCAAATTGCATTGTAAATAAGTATCCTTATAGAAAGAAATTAACATATCCCCAATATCATCCTTATAATGGCACAATCTGTTTCTCAGACTTTTATATATTTCTCTCTGCTCATTCTTTTTCTGATAGTTTCTCTGGATTAAAGCCGTAACAACACCTGTAGTTAAGCTACCACCCAAAAAAGACACAAACATTTCAAATAGATTCATGATAATAATTTAACATTTGATACATTTAATTAGTCGCTCCTTACGAAGCGCATTTTACCAAGCCAGCAACAGTGATACGGTTGTGCAAGCCCTTTTCGAAGACAAGTCTCCAAAGGCATAATAGAGCCCTGCGGTGCCTGTCGACGAGTTCCCTCATCAGTTTCTTGAGGTTCCACGCCGCGGCGGCCAGCATCGCGTTGACAGTGGGAGAAGAACTTCCACACAGGTAGTTCTCCTTCTGCCTGAGGAGCCCGATAAGAGGCTCTATGGCCGCCCTGCGCTCCGAAACCGTGTCGCCCTTCCTCTGACTGCCCGGAGTCAGTATCCGCACTCCCTTTATTGTTCTCTTGCCACGGCATCCCCGGTCATAGGCAAGCCTCTCAGGGAGTTTTATGCCGTAGGACTCCATCAGCTCCAGCAGGGGCTCTATCGTGTTGCCGTCGTTCGGGTTCCCGCGGAACGCCTTTACCGCTACGATGATCTGCTCCTTCGCCGTGCTCACGATGCCCACCTTGTTCCCGAACTCGTAAGGAACCGCGGCCTTGCCCTTGGCGATGCACGAGGTGTAGGGCTTGTGGAGGCTGTGGACCTTGTCCTTGTCGCTGCAGCGCTGCGCGGGAACGCGCCTATACAGCTCCAGGCGTTCACCGTTGCGCTCCAGCTCGCGGACAACGCGGCCGGCTATGGTGCGCAACTTACGGAGGGACGACGACGCCTTCTTGCGGCGCCGGGGGTTCCTGGCGTTGTAGCCGTCCCGCAGAAGCTGACGGCTCATACGGACATAGCTCTGGCGCTGAACGACATTCTCCTTGGACGCTATCCGGCGGCAGCCTTCCACCACCTTTCTGTACTGGCCCGCGTCCGTCGGGAACTCCGTGTTGTTCCCCTGGACCATTGTGTCTGACACCATGAGGTTCTCCTTCGCGCGCTTCCCGAAAAGGCTCACGTTGTGGCGGAAGATCTTCTCCACGCCGCCCTCTCCGATGCGCCTACGGAAATGGACGAAGTCGCTCGGGTCGCACGGAAAACGGTGCTGGAAGAACGCCTCCCCGCAGAAGTACTGCATGTAGGCGTTCATCACCCAGGCACTCGCAAGGGTCTCGTCCCCAAGGTTGTACATGTGCTTCAGTAGGAGACAGTCCACCATCAGACGCACGGGCATCGCTGGCTTGCCGGTACGGGAGTAGAGCGGTGAGAACTCACGCTCGAAGTATGACCAGTCTATCCTCTCCGAGAGAAGGACCAGCTCGTGGCTCATGTCTGTGAAGTCGGACAGCAAGGGGCGGAACAGCTCCGGCTCGTCGCGGCGGGGGATTTTCCTATCATTTTCTGCAAGGTTTTTATGCCTAAAGATAACTCTTTCTGGGGACTTCTGCAACTCTTTCTTCTCCTTATTTTATTGATTCTTATCTGGTTTACCCTTTTTAAGGGTTCCCAACACATCTGGAAAGGTGATTTATTTCTTTTTCGGCAATTTTGATGATGACTTCTCGATTTTCTTGTGTTCGGAAGCTACCCTGCGCTCCAGTTTCTTTATATCCTCCGCAGGCGGCAACTCTTCAGGACGAATGCCGCGCTGCCCGAGCATATCCCGAACGCTCTGATTGTTCTGCATGTGCTCTTTCGTAATGGCGTTTTCCCCATATAAATCATTGCTCTCCACATTGTAGTTGGTCATTTCCGTAGCAAGGTTCTTCGCTGCGATGGTAAGTGTCGGGAGGAAGTCTGCCAATGGACGATTGTCCTTAACTCCCAGCCGTCTTTTCATGTCCTCAGTCGTGTGCCCGCCAAACAGAACGGCATCTCCTTTTGAGCGGATTCTGCCAAACCCCTTGTCATCTACACCTCTTTCATAGATGTTCTGTGACAACTGCTTCTCCGAAGCTCTCAGTCTATCGCGTGACTCCAGACGCGCAACATAATTGATGCGTTCCTCAATCAGCTCTGCCTTTCTGGTCTGAACGGCAAAATAGCTCTGCGCAAATGCCACCTCTTCCTTTTTCGGGTCACCATTTTGGGCAATCAGATAACACGCATATCGGGTAAGCATAAAGTCCTTGATTTCCCGTTCGGACCCACTTCCAAGTTTGACCATTTTCGTGACCTCGCGAAAATGGTCGTCCACACTTATATTCTGACTGTTACAAGATTCTACCGCTCTATTGATTGCTGTAAGGAAATTCTCCCATCTGGCATATCCAAGCACCTTCTGCAAGTCACGGGCAAACCAAACCTCCACCTGCTCCTGGCCATTGTCACTTTCAATATAGGTAGCAATAGAATCAAATGCTCCTTTGTACTGTATTATACTCTGTTTGTCCATAGCAAAGAAACCTTTAATTCAACAAAATTACCGAATATTCTCCAACAATCTGTCATGTTCCCCATTTTCTTCGTATACCTACTGCACGAATCACTTGCGAAACTTAAGTAAGTTGCCTTTAAACCCCCTGCCTCCGCAGCCACTCCCCCATAAAGCGGTTATAAATGATGTAGCCGTCGGCAGTCTGATAGACCAGCTCGTTTTCCAGCAACTTCTTCATTGCTGCACTCACGCTGCTTGCTGCCCGAAGTCCGTAGGTGCTGATAAAGTCTCCGGCCAGAACCTCCTTGACGCAGCCCTCCTTGGCGATAGCTTTCAGCAGGCGCACCTGACCGGAAGTGTATGCTTTCAGCAGGTCTGCGTATATGTAGCTGTACTCGGCCAATATCTGTTCTGTGGCGTATGAAACCAGCTCCATGTCCACATCCCGGTCGTACCCGTACAGGCGATTGAGGAGACACTGCACATACCAGGTATGTCCCTCGTATTTTTCATATATCGTATTGAAAACCTCTTGAGGCAATTTCACACCATGTGCGGCAAAATGCCCTGTCGCGAAACCTGCGTATTCATCCTGCTGTATCGGTCCGATTGTGAGCAGTTGGGTACTTTGATAGAACGGCCTTTTCGACGAGGTGAACATCTCCTGCATCAGATGCTGCTTACTGCCGGCAAAGATAAAGTTCACGTTGGGCAGGAACTGGATATGGGAACGCAGTAGTGCTTCGACCCCTTTTTCCTGATATTCTGCGATCTGCTGGAATTCGTCTATGGCAACATAGCACCGTTTATCCGATGAGCCCAGATACTCGAATATCTCTTTCAAGGTGTTCTCTTCCTCGGCTGGAGCCACATCAATCGTCACCTTGGGGACACCCGTCAATTCGTCAAAAGTAAACACGGGCCGGCAACTGCGCACAAACCGGCTTATACGGCTCAACGCTTTTTGCGGAGCGGAATCCAGCTTCCCCAACACCGCAGCGGCAAGCAACCGTACAAAATCGCCCAACGACTGGGTTGAGTAGATATCCAAATAGAAGGTGACAATATCGGGCTGCTGCTCTTTCAGACGGTAAAACGCATGACGGATCAGTCCGGTCTTTCCCATTCGGCGTGGAGCAATCAATGTCACATTGCGTCCATTGTGGAGCGCGTCGAGAATAGTTCTGGTCTCCTGCTCTCTGTCGCAAAAGAATTCCGGGCTGTAATATCCAGAAATGAGGAAAGGATTATTAGGTTTCATACTATTCCTATTATCTCGTTACCAATTTATCGTAATGCAAATATCGCAATAAAATACAAGATGACAAAATAATCCGATTATAAATTTTATTTGCTAATTTTGCATCGATTTTGAGACAGCAAATATTATCAATGCTTAGAAACAGAATGAACATATTATCAATAACGACCTCCATCAAGAGCAATAAACGCTCTGACGTGGTATTGAGTGTTCATATCTCACGCATTGAACCTCGTATAGCAGTAAATACTTTCCAACGGACATAAAAGTACACTATTGTACTTTTCGAACCAGTAACTGAATAGTTGGAGAGCCCTTACCATACTTTCCAACTATTTTGTTTATAGGTCATTTCGTCTGATGGACAATTAATTAAGTTATTAACGCGCAGTGATGCGCATAAATTGAAAAGAAATGAACTTTAAGTTTGACGGCAGCAAGGTGTTCTTTACATCTGACACCCATTTTTACCATGGGAACATCATTCGCTTCTGCAACAGGCCGTTCAAGGATGTGGAAACGATGAATGAAACTATCATATCCAACTGGAATAACACAGTCGGTCAGGATGATATTGTTTTTCATTTGGGAGATTTTTGTCTTGGCGGCTCCGCTGAGTGGACTAGAATACTTGACAGATTGAACGGCAGGATATATCTGATTATGGGCAACCACGATTTGAAAAATATACGCCAGGGGTACATTGACAGATTTGAGCATGTGGCAATGCAAATGCACATAACGGTCGGCAAGCAGAAAATATATTTGAACCATTATCCTTTTCTATGCTTTGACGGCGGATATAAAGATGTATGGCAGCTGTTCGGACATGTACACACAAGAAAGAACAATACCGGAATTGACGCTGCCCGGCTTCAGTACCTCTATCCGACACAATATGATGTCGGAGTTGACAACAACAACTATACACCCGTTTCATTTGAACAAGTCAAAAGGATAATGACAAAACAAATTGAGAAAGGAGGACAGTAATACTTCAACACATCATATAGTAAATGAAAAAGCATCTATTTCTATATTATATGATATATTGAGGCTTAATATTTTATAGTATTACATATATGTGCCTGGTCAAGCTTTCTCTTGCTTCAGCATTTTCCTGACCTGTTTGTCGAAGTCCGAATCAATCAGCTGAGTACGGTTAAAGATATCATATTCCTGCTCGGCCTTTGCCTTGGCCTGAGCAGCCGATATGCGTCCCTTGTCGGGTAGAATCTGATAACGGCGGAATGCGAGGAACTCGTTAACGCTTGCCGAGAACTGGGACATACTGAAAGTGTTCTCCCGCTCGATAAGGTCTTCTATATAGTCAAAGTATCCGGTCACGGCGCGTTCCAACTGGCGGATTTCTCTCTCGTCCAGATAGTTCTTTGCAATTGAGACGTCTGATTTCAATATCCGGCCGTCCGGAGCGTTCTTCCATGTAGTCAGTCCCATGTGCTCCTTCGTGTGATCAGCTTTGCTGTATATTATCTTTGCGGCAGTCTGTCCTGTAATCGCATAGTGAAAACGATTCTGAATCATCGCATAAAAGTCCTGCGTCGTCGGCGAATCTTTATCATAATCAATGCTACATTCGGCATAAATGTCGGTAATCTGCTGCCAGATCCGGCGCTCACTGGCCCTGATGGAGCGGATGCGCTCAAGCAACTCGCGGAAATAATCCTTTCCGAAAACCGCCGTCCCCTGCTTCAGCCGGTCATCATCAAGAGCAAATCCTTTGCGGATATACTCGTTGAGCACCTTGGTCGCCCACTGACGGAAACGGGTCGCCTGCATCGAATTAACCCTATATCCGACAGAGATAATCATGTCAAGATTGTAAAAATCCACAGATTCTTCCACTTCTCCCCTTATACCTCTATTCACGACAGTTGCAATTTTTGCAACTGTCGCATCCTGCTGCAATTCTCCGTCTTTGAATATGTTGGAAATATGGCGGCTGATACCCGATTTATCTACCCCGAAAAGCCGACTCATCGCCTTTTGCGTACACCAAATCGTCTCATCCTTGATGACAACCTGTACCCTGCCCTCCTCTTCCGGAAGATTGTATAATATGAATTGAATTTCGTTCGGCATAAATATAGTTGGCCTGCTTGCAATTTAACCACACAAATTTAACCCTTTTACTCTAAATCACAATTTCTATTTTTTCCGGCATCATGTTCTCCATAAACATCACTGGAAGATACTTCGCCCTGAATACTCACGATTTAATTTTTCTGAACAGCATCGCAACTACACTTTTCCATGAAATTTCTCATTGAAAATATACACTTTTCCATAAACATCCTCTTTTGGATCAACGCCCGCTGTTTTGCCATATTCTTATTTACGCATAATCCTAGCATACCATTCCTTATCCGGATGGTAACCGTAAAAGCATTTGCCGTCCCCGCCCAGGTCCCACGGCGAAGTCAATTCTGTAGAACGATAGGGCAGCCGCTCATATTTCCGCAGACGCATCAGTATCCTGACACGCCTGCGGAAACGCTTGGATGCGACCTGCTTGCCTCTTTTCTGAGATTTACAGCCACATACAACTCCTGCCGGGAACTTTTTTCTAGACCTACTCATTCCATCCGTCGTAAGGGTGAGACCAGTTTTTTGAAGCGAATTCACGTATCCGCCAATAATCAAAGTGTCCTCTATTCATAGCTTCTAAAATTATGCGATTGCCCGCGATTTCATTTGAATGCGAAGGTGAGGAATTATCCGGCTGAAATCCGAATCCTAAAAAAAGATGTCGAAGTTTACAGCTTTTTAAAATTTTGATATTTTTTAAATTTCTGTGCGGGACAACATTCAGTCGAACATCACGCGCGGATTCATCTCATGAGGGCTTTTCCAGAAGATGCCTCTGCGGGCAAGCACTGCGGCCTTTGAGCTCCAGTACATGAAGCAGAAGCCCATGCATCTTGGGACATTCCTGCCTATGGCCTCGTCCGTCTCTTTCTCCACCTCATAGTAGATTTCCTCCCACAGCGGAGTGCGCTCAATAGGGTCAAAACGCAGATACCGGTGATATTTACTGCACCACTCTTCCTCAGTCACCCCGTCAAAGTCGATGTATTCCCGCCATTTTCTCAGCTCGGCCTCCACCTCTCCAACAGTCATCGGATCGTCATATTCTTTGAGATCCTCCTCCGTCACTGACTTGAAAAGTGCGGCCTGCCGCTCGAGGACACTGATCGCGAAGCGCGGAGTGTCGCTCTTAGAAATGTTGTCCAGAAGGATTTTCATGAGAAATATCTTGTCGTAGGGCGAGTGCCGGCCGCTCCGTTCCGAGAGTGTGTCCAGCATCGAAACGACTTCATTTGCAAGCGGATAATTCTTCCACACCATCATTTTCCGGGAGTTGCTGCGCATCCGTTTGAGCAGTCTGACAGACCGGCGTATCTGAGAAGGATATATTTTCATAATTCACGTGGTATTAATCAGTTAGACATAAGCATCGTAGCGTCCGTCATCATCGGGATATTCCTCATCATACGGTATATCCGTCTCATCCGGTTCTTCCTGTGCCACCTGCCCGTCGGACAGCGGCAGATAATATTGCTCTATCTCCGGGGCAAATGCGGTCAGACGGCCCTGCCTATATGCCTCAACTGCCTCAGAGAGCATTGCTTCCGAACCGTAGCGGGCTCCTTTTAGAGCGCAGATGTCCCTGAAATACTGCGCACCCTCCTCTTCCTCAATCTCCCCGTTGAGCGACATGAGGTACAGCTGCCCGTATGCGTCACCGCTGCCGAGGATTGAGGCGCGGGCATACCATTTATAGGCCTCGCCGTAGTCCTCGACAGTATTGTACAAACCATAGTGATAGGTGTTTCCAAGGCTCACCGCAGCTTCCTTCGACCCCATGCCGTAGGCCTTCTCCAGCAGGGAGATGTACCTGTCCCGTGCGCACAACTGACTGTAACGCTGCATATTGTCGAAATCCTCCACCTGGCACAATGCCTGCAGATAGACGCAGTAGCAGTCCCGGTGCTCCGCCCCTACGGCCAGCGCCGCTGAAAATGCTTCCGGGTCGGCCAGCTCGTCGTTTTCATTGAACGACAGGGCGCATGCTAAGTCAGACCATGCAGCGATAATCCCTCCATGGGCCGCCGCCTCATAGTCATCCTTCGCATCCGGAAAACTGCCGGTTACCTGAACGGCCCATCCGCGCATATACCTCCACATCGGATTGTCCCCTTGGTCGCGTATCAGCTCATTGAGAAGTTCTATCGCTTTCGCAGGATCGGATTTCAACCCTGACCTTCCGAATATCAAGTCCCTAATGTAGGCAAATGCGGCCAGGTCGCACCCCTGTTCCATCGCCTCGGCCAACAAGGTCTTCGCCCGCAGCCTGTCCACCAGTCCTATGTCCCCGCAACGGTACATCAGGGCCAGGCCCGCCGCCCCCTCAGGGTATCCTTTTTCATAAGCCTTTCTGAAACAACGCTCCGCGATGCTGTCGGACGTCTCATCAGGACGCACGTAATAATGGTAGCGGCCCAGACCGTAAAGCGCATACCTGTTGCCCATATCCGCAGACCGGCGCAGCTTCGCCAAAGTGCTGTCTTGGAGGAAAAACAAGTTCTCACCTGCCAGAAAAGTCCACATAAAGCGCTTGACTGCCGTCGGGTCCTCCGCAAATGCCTTGTCCGACAGGAATGTCTGCACCAGAGCGTTGAAGGACCCGCGCCGGAACATCTCTGGGAAATCCCGGGACACGCAGGGCCGCACCGCCTCTATCGAGAGGTACCCGACCACCGACTCACGGACATGGATATTCTCGGGAACCTCAGCGCTGAACAGTTCAAGCATTTCCCCTCCTACCCTGACCTTCAACTGCTTGCCCCCGAAGCTAAGTTCCATGTATTCGCCGTCATAGTAATCCACCACCGGCGGCTCCGCGCTGAAAGGCCAGCCCGGCAGAGCCCTTCCGGGAACAATCGCCGATGCGTCAACCGGCACCTCCCTCTTGAGAGTACTGCTGACCGAGCCTCTGTCGCTGTAGCTGCTGTAAAGCCTGATAACACATTCGTTTTCCATAATACACGATCAAATGTTGTGATGGAGGGCCTTCGCATGATGATGCGCATGCGGGGAAAAATTGACAATGCCCACGCCCGCAAAGACCAGTACCGTCGCCACACCCTTCGCCCAGGTCATCGTATCGAGACCCACCGCAAGGCTGATGCACATCGCCACCACCGGCTGCACATAGGAATACATGCACACCAGCACCGGCTTGAGCCGCTTCTGCCCCACGGGTATCAGGAAATAGGCCACGAACGTCGCCCCTACCACCACATAAAGTATCTGCAGGACAATATTCCAGGGAATGGCCCCGTACTCAATGCTCAGCACCCCGCCGCTGAACGGCAGCGCATAGAGCGTCGAGAAGAGAAACATCCATTTCATGAACGTCACCACATGGTATTTCTGTATAATGGGCTTGAAAACACCCACATAGCAGGCAAACGCCGTAGCATTGACAAACATCAGCAGCACCCCTCCGAACGACGTGTGCTCCGCCCCCGATGCCCCGGTGACAGAGTTCAGCACGATGAACAGCACCCCGGCCAGACTCACCCCTAATCCCAGCACCCCCTGCCACGTAATCCGGTCCTTCAGCACCACCGCCGCCACCACCATTGTCATAACCGGCGTCATCAGTCCCAGCACCGAAGCATCTACCGCCGTCGTCATCGTAATCGCCTTCAGAAAAGCAAACTGCGTCAGAAACAGCCCCAGGAGCGAGGCCACCGCTATCTTCCAGAGGTCCCCTCTCTCCACCCTCTCCCGCCTGGCCTCGGGCAAGCACAGCGACATCACCCAGAACAGCACCAGCGCCCCGGCCGACCGCATCAGGAACAGCGACATCGGAGGCACATGGCCGTCATTGGCTATATTCTTGCAGCACACGATATTGAACCCGAAGATCAGGTAGGCTGCAAGGCAAGCAAGGTTGCCGGTGAGGGCGTCTTTGGCGGTTGAGTTCATGGTATGGTTTCAAAAAAGCTCCGTCATCAGTCCGCTCCACCCAGTAGCCTGGTCGAACTTGCTGGCCCGGTACGACTCCAGGCGCTCTCCCTCGAAGTATTCCGGCAGAGTGCAGATATTGAACGAGACCTTGAAGCCGTCCAGCTTGTAGTTGTGGACATTGAGGATCACCGCCTCATCCAGCTGATTGCGGAACTCACCCACGAGGGTCATAAGCTCGGGATGAGCAGTATAGACCACTGCGCGGTAAAGGAAATCGTAGAGGTCGCAGGTGCCTGGCTTCCTGCGGTACAGGTCCATCTGGAGGGAAGCATCCATAGCGGCGCGGTAACCGTCAGCGTAGGAGCGTCCGAGTACCTGGGGACTGTCCGTCGTGGCGCAGAGCCGGTCCAAAGAGCCGCCCATCTCGTCAAATATCCCGCGGAGACTCTCCATCAGCGGCACGAAACGGCTCATATCCACGGCACTGAACGAAGAACCCATGTGCTCGAAGGGAAACTCTATCCCGTTGAAAAATTCCCCGCAGTGCTCAACGTACTCATACAGGAGTGAGCGCATGTCCTCACTACGGTCCAGCAACTTGATGAAGTAGGGATAATCACCTCCTATATCAGGCAGATAGCTGCCTCCGAAAACCACATAGTCCACATATCCGTCCCATTCCGCGAGGGTCTCCACGCTGCCCTGCAGGCAGTTGTTCGCTATCAGCACCTCCACGTCCACACCCGACTCCCCGATACCGCGGGCAAGGTCCGAAGGGGTCATGGACTTGCGCGTCACACCGTCGTAGAGCAGACCCGAAGCCCTTGCCCCGTCTCCTGCCGGCCTCCAGGCGTCCCCGTGTCCGGCCGTCACAAGCACATACTTGCGGCCCGGGAACATCGCTGCCGACCACTTGATAAACTCCGAAAGATTCTCATGCGAGACGATATCATAGCCGGTACCGCCGTCCCAGGCAGTATCCGTAACAAATTCAGCATTCTGAGTATAGGATCTGAGCGTCGTCACAGTCGAATCGTGAGACTTGATCAGCCACGTCACGGCCACCTGCGACTCGGGCAGCACCATCTCCATCGCATCCCGGTAGTCCATGATGCATTCGGTGTGCGAGGAATCTCCGCCACTGCTGTAGAACATGATACAATAGTCGGAAGAAGAAAGCCGCTCCACCCTCCCTATGCAGGAGGCAATCATCGCGGCAGCCGCCGTCAGAGGCAGCAGGAATATTAAAGATTTCTTCATACAGGTACATTTTTTGTATTTTCACTATGCAAATATAGTCAACCTGCCTGCAGAAACACTAACTTTGTACATTGAATTCAACACAGCACGCAAATGATCAAAATCTACGGAATGCCCACATGCCCCGACTGCACATACGTCGAGGAGCAGATCAAGGGAAATGACCGCTACCAGGTCATCGACATAGGCGCCCACGTCAAGAACCTCAAGGAGTTCCTGCGCCTCAGGGTCAGCAGCCCGGCATTCGACGGAGCCAGACGCTCCGGTGCGGCCGGCATCCCCTGCTTCCTCCTCGAGGACGGCACCGTCACCCTCGTCCCGGAAGAAGCCGGGCTCCGCTCCCGGCCCGTAGCCGAAGGCGCCTCCTGCGGGGTTGATGGCTCAGGATGCTGAGGGCGGGGCCTTCGGAGGATAAGGTCTGATACCAAAATAATTGCTATCTTTGGACTGTAAATTAAATAACCATGTCCGAAAAAGAATTGAACTCATACCGTTTCTCTCCAGAACAAGAACCGACAGACGAGATGCTGGAGCAGATCATGCGGGAAGTCGCCGAAGAGGCAAAGGAAAGCAATCGAAAGGCAACAGAACGCTACTTCGAGGCCATGCGCAGGAACGCATTGGCGAAGCAGGCTAAGTGGGCTCATGCAATAGAACTGGCGCTAAATGGAAAGAGGACGCAAGACTTCTATTCAGACTATCAGAAGGACAACTTAAAAAGATGTATGTTGCGGATGTCCCCGAATGGGCGCAAATCATGTTACCCGAATAACCAATGAACGATTTCTATCAAACAATTGTACAAATATGTGCAGACATTCAGACATCCAGGAGATAACAGATAAAATAGTCAAGTTCACAGCAGAGCGGGACTGGGACCAGTTTCACAATGGCAAGGACCTTGCACTGGCCCTCTCAATCGAGGCTGCAGAATTGAATGAGCTCTATTTATGGAAGAAACCGGAAGATGTCAATGTGGAGAAAGTCAAGGAGGAACTTGCGGACATTCTGAATTACGCTTTTCTGATAGCGGATAAATACAACCTTGACGTCAAGCAGATAATTCTCGACAAACTGGAGCGCAACGCCCAAAAGTATCCTGTTGACAAGTCAAGGGGCAATGCTAAGAAATACAACGAGCTATGATAGTCTATCACTCCAGCAAGCAGGGGTTCGTTGAAGATGTATTCAACGGCACAATTACAGATGACATAGACAATGCATTTTACATTCATCTAGGAAGGCACACATCCCCAAATGAGGTTCTGTCGTGGAAAAACTCCATGATGCACATGTATAAGGTAGTAAATACTCCTGAGATTCCCGATAATTCCAGCATTGCAATTGAATATCAGATACCTCTTACTTCGAAAAGAATTGATTTCATCATCTCCGGCTCGGATGCAGACGGAAAATCCCATATAGTCATCATTGAACTAAAACAATGGGAACATGCGCAACTATCCGAAAAATCCGATTTGGTTGTTACCAGATTCCAGCACGGCGAAGCTGAGACCACACATCCGTCCTATCAAGCCTGGTCATATGCATTCATGCTTGAGAATTACAATGAGACCGTAGAAACCCATCAGATAATTCTCAATCCATGCGCATTCCTCCACAACTACGCAGAAGACGGTATAATATCCAGTGCCCGCTATTCTGAATACATCGAGAAAGCACCGC
>ULKV01007216.1_pt1 | contig 56011 bp, 45 predicted proteins | sample 1951241 | NCBI WGS metagenome assembly ULKV01 (sample SAMEA4835509, study PRJEB28245) | human gut metagenome | biome: gut microbiome; material: fecal sample | place: Denmark | collected 2008
AGAAGAGATCAAACCCGCAACAGAGGTGGCCGGCACCTACTCCGGCTGGTCGAAGGCGGAGTTCCAGTATTCTCCCACACCCATGGTAAGTGAGAGCCAGACCATTACCGTTACCGTAGAGGAAAACGGCGAGACCGTGGCAGTCAGCTATACCTCCGACACCTGGGGTACATTCACAGTCGCCGGCGCAGCGGTTGCCGAATCTGACGGCACCTACACAGTGACCGGCAGCGGCAAGACCGTCATGGGCATGTCCGCCGACTCCCAGAGCGAGTACGACTGCACCCTCTCGGCGACCATAAAGAGTGATGATGACTTCACCTTCACATTCGACATCCCAGCCGTGATGGGCGGCCTGAAGATTACCGTGCAGCCCGGTGAGGCTCCTGCCAGTCTGGTACTCAGCGGCACATATACCGGTACTCTGAACATGTCCGTCATGGGCGGCGCCATGGATCCGGTGGAGAATGCGACAATGGTTCTCGATGTTGCGGATGACGGAAAGACTGTGCTCACCATCTCTTCTTTCGGCATGGGCATGATGACTCTCGAGGATATCACAGTGGACGTGACACTCACAGAGTCTGCTGACGGCAGCTATGCTTTGGCGGCTGAGAGCATCGATACTATGGCCGGAGACATAAACGTGACCGGCAGCCTTACAGGTACGGTGACGGCAGACGGCAGCAAGCTGACAGTCAGCGCAGATATCAAGCCAGGAGCCATGCCTATGACCATCAACGTAGAATTTGAAGGTTCCAAGTAAATGAAAAGAATCCCAAAGCCATTACTGATAATGTTGCAGGCGGGGGCGGCACTCCTGACGGCCGTGTCGCTCCCCTCATGCAACGGTATCTTCGAAGGCATCTACGACCAGCCGGTGATAACCGCGGACTTCGGCTTTACGAAGGTGGAACAGGCCACGTCCTCCGGTACGATATACCTCGATGCGACCTCCTACACCCGGTGGAACTACATCGACTTCGAGACATTCACCCTGGATACCACAGCCATAGCGGAGGACGGTTCCGAGACAGGAGAGGTGACTGAAGGCTGGGATTTCGCCGTACACCGCTACGATGTTAAGACCAACGGCGGCCGGGTCATAGAGACTTCCTTCACCTCCATCGATGAACTCCTCGCATCCGGCTCCCTGCCTGCAGGCACATACGTCGAGGACATCTGGACCGAGGACCGCGTCACGATAGACATGTCCCGGATGATGGACGGCATCATCATCTACGCCCCTTCGTGGTACAACCCGGAGCTCTCCAAGTGGCTCAACGTAGATACCTCCACCATGCCTCCCATATACACGATGTCCGGCAAAGTCTATGTCCTGATAACGGCGGAGGGCAAAGCGGCGGCCATACAGCTTACCAACTACATGAACGACAGCAAGGTCAAGGGCTTCATGACCATTGACTACGTATATCCCTTAGAATTCTGACAATGAAAAGGACAATACTTCTGATGACGGTCCTCCTGCTGGCGGCCGCGGCCCTGCACGCTCAGCAGCGCACGGTCGCAGGCACTGTCTCGGATGTCAAGGGCAGCCCTCTGGCCGGCGTGGAAATCACCGTGGAGGGCAGTTCCACACTCTACACGGCCACCGGAGAGGACGGCCGCTACAGCATCACAGTCCCCGACGGAGGGAAGGCGGTGCTGCATTTTTATCTTCTAGGCTTCCTGTCGCAGGACATATCCCTCGCGGAGCATCCTGAAGGCAGTGTGGACGTGGTGCTCGAGGAGGACTACATGAACCTCGAGACGGTGGTGGTCACCGGTACCCGCACCCCGCGCCTGCTCAAGAACAGCCCGATACTCACCCGTGTCATCACCGTGCAGGATATCGAGAGGGTGGACGCCCTCAATATCGGGGACCTGCTCGAGGCGGAGCTCCCCGGCATTGAGTTCTCCTACGCGATGGACCAGCAGGTGACCCTGAACATGCAGGGCTTCGGCGGCAACTCGGTCCTCTTCCTCGTGGACGGGGAGCGCATAGCCGGCGAGACCCTGGACAATATTGACTATAACCGTCTGAACTTAGACAATGTCCAGCGCGTGGAGATAATCAAGGGTGCGGCCTCCTCCCTCTACGGCTCCAATGCCGTGGGCGGGGTGGTCAATCTCATCAGCGCCGGAGCCACGGAGCCCTGGTCCGTAAACGTCAACGCCCGTTACGGTGCCCACAACGAACAGCGCTACGGCGGCTCGGTGGGCTTCCAGGCCGGGAAGCTGAACAGCATGACCAATGCCCAGTACACCAGCATTGACTCCTACGCCATGCCCTCGGAGGGCGACTACAGCACCTTCTACGGCGGCTACAACTGGAGCGTCAAGGAGCGCCTGCAGTACGAGCCGGTCGAGGGTCTGAAACTGACCGCCCGCGCCGGCTACTTCTTCCGTGAGAGGGACCTGCAGAGCGATACCCGCGACCGATACCGCGACTTCAGCGGCGGTCTCCGCGGGGAGTGGAACGTGAATGACCGCAACCGCGTGGAGCTCTCCTACGGCTTCGACCAGTACGACAAGAGCGATTACCTGCTCTTCAACAGCACCGACGTGCGCGACTACAGCAACGTCCAGCACACCGTCCGCGGCATATACACCTACGACCTGACCGCCGACGGCCAGAGCACCATGATAGTCGGGGGCGACTACATGCGCGACTACCTGATGTCCTATCAGTTCGAGGACAACGGATATTACGTCCAGCATACCGCCGACGTCTTCGCCCAGGTGGAGACCAATATCAACGAGCACTGGAACCTCATCGGAGGCATGCGCTACGACTTCTTCTCCCAGAAGCGGCTCAGCCATTTCTCCCCCAAGCTCAGCGTGATGTACCGCACCGGAGGCTGGTCCTTCCGCGGCTCTTACTCCGGCGGATTCCGGGCCCCGACCCTCAAGGAGATGTACATGTCATTCGACATGGCCAGCATTTTCATGATCTACGGCAACCCTGACCTCGAGCCCGAGTCCAGCGAGAACCTCAATGTCTCGGCCGAGTACAACTGGAAATATCTTTCCGCCTCTGTCTCCGGCTTCTACAACTTCGTGGACAACCGTATCACCACCGTCTGGAACGAAGAACTCGGCGGCATGATGTACACCAACATGAGCCCCCTGCAGGTGCGCGGAGTGGATGTATCCGTCTCGACCCGCCTGCCCTTCGGTCTCGGGGCCCGGCTGGCCTATACCTTTACCGACGAGGCCATACGCGCCGGCGAGCCCCTGCTCTCCCAGACCCGTCCCCACTCGGCCACGGCCCGTATCGAGTACGGCAGGTCCTGGAAGAACTACGGCTTCAACGTGGCTCTCAGCGGCCGCGTCCTCTCTGCCGTGACCACCGAGGTCTACACCTCCGCCACCAACTACGAGGAGACCGAGACCCAGACATACCCGGCATATACGATCTGGAAACTGACCGTGTCGCAGGACATCTGGCGGGGCATACAGCTCAACGTGATAGTGGACAACCTCTTCAACTACCGGCCCGACTATTACTACAGCAGCACTCCGAGCACCGTCGGCACTACGGCCGCAGTCTCCCTTTCGATGAATATCGAGGAGTTTTTCAATAAAAAATAGAAAATATAAAAACGCAGCATGATTCAAAAAACGGCAAAACTCATAACATTCATAGTGGTATCTATCCTGGCAGTCCTCATTTTGTGGGGACTCTGGGCGTTTTTAGCGGCCCCTACGCGGGTGGCCTTCCTGAACTACCAGGTCATCACCCTCGGCCAGATCTCCAAGGCCAATGACAGCCGCATGGTCCGCCTCTACGAGCTCACCCCAGAGGAAGCCTCCAGGGCCGGACACTACGACATCCTCCTGATCAACGGCATGGGGCTGAGAATCACCGAGGAGCAGCGGGCGCAGATACAGAAGGCCGCCGACCGGGGCCTCCCCGTGCTCTCGACCATGGTCACCAACCCGGCCAACGACATCAACACCGTGGACTCCACCCTCGCCCCGGAGCTTCAGGCTTACCTCTCCAACGGCGGTCCGGCGAACTACCGCAACATGCTCGCTTTCATCCGCCGCAGGATAGACCGCAAGGTCATCGCAGCCCCGCAACCCGCTCCCGCCGAGGAATACACGGTGGAGAATATCTTCCATCCCTCCCTGGACGGCAGAGGAGGGGAGGAGGAGGGCTTCCGCTCCATCGCGGCCTATAATCAGTGGCTCAGGGACAATGGCCTATGGAAGGAGGACGCTCCCCGCATCATCGTCACCGGCCAGATGGGCGACCCCACCGACCTGATAGCATCCCTCGAGGCGACCGGCAACGTCGTCTATCCGATCCGAAGCACCATGCCCATGCTCCGCACCGGGCAGCTCGACTCCATTGCCCCTTCGGCGGTGATCAACATGGCGCACGGCCGCCTGGGCGACGGGATGGTCAGGTTCCTGGAAAAATACAACATCCCCCTCTTCGCTCCCCTGAATGTCAATTCCCTGGTCTCCGACTGGGAGGCCGATGAGATGGGCATGGCCGGGGGCTTCCTCTCCCAGAGCGTGGTGACTCCCGAAATAGACGGGGCCATCCGCCCCTACGTGCTCTTCGGGCACTACGAGGATGAGGGCGGGCTGCAGCGGCTCAAGGCCATTCCGGAGCGTCTGCAGGAGTTTACCGAGACGGTCAACCGCTATCTGGAACTCAGACGCAAGCCAGAGAGTCAGAAGAGGATAGCCATATTTTACTACAAGGGGGCGGGGCAGAATGCCCTGACGGCCGCCGGCATGGAGGTGGTGCCCTCGCTGTACAATTTTCTCAAGACTCTGCAGTCGGCAGGGTACAGTGTGGAGGGGCTGCCGTCCTCTCCCGAGGCCTTGGCCGCTCTGATTCAGAGCCGCGGCGCGGTCTTCGGATCCTACGCCGAGGGGGCCGCTTCCCGCTTCATGAATGAGGGCGCTCCCGAGTGGGTGGACGCTCCGACATTTGCCCGCTGGGCTCAGGAGGCTCTGCCTCAGAGGCTGCGCGACGAGGTCAAGGCCCTGAACGGGGAATTCCCCGGACCCTATATGTCGAGGGACGGCCGTCTGGCCCTGGCCCGGATAGAGCTGGGCAATGTGGTGCTGCTGCCGCAGCCCGCGGCCGGCGGCGGTCAGAATGACTTCCAGATGGTGCACGGCACGCACGCCGCTCCGCCCTACAACTATATCGCGGCCTATCTTTACGCCCGCTACGGCTTCGGGGCCGATGCCATGATTCACTTCGGAACCCACGGCAGCCTCGAATTCACTCCGAAAAAGCAGGTGGCCCTGAGTCAGTACGACTGGCCGGACCGCTTAGTGGGCACCGTGCCGCATTTTTACCTGTACACCATTTCCAATGTCGGGGAGGGGGTGATGGCCAAGCGCCGCGCCTACGCTACGCTCCAGTCCTACCTCACCGCTCCTTTTATGGAGAGCAATGTCAGGGGGCTGTACCGCGACCTCTCGGAGGAGCTTTCGCACTATGAGGATGCTCTCTACGGAGAGAGGCCGGATGCCTCCCGCGCTGAGGGCATTGCACTCAGAATCAAGGAACTGACCATAGAGATGGGCATTGCCTCCGACCTCGGGCTGGATACTCTGGATAAGGGTGTGCCCTACACTGAGGAGGAGGTCCTGCGCATCGGGAATTTTGCCGAGGAACTGGCTTCCGAGAAGGTGACGGGCCGGCTCTACGTGATGGGCGAGCCCTACCTGCCGGCTCAGATCGAGTCTACGGTCTATGCCATGAGCACCGAGCCGGTGGCCTACGGCCTGTTGGGTATCGACCGGGCCCGCGGCAAGGACGTGGACGGGGTGGAGAAACAGCTGTCGGTATTCAACCGCAGGTATGTGGCTCCGGCAAAGAAGATCGTGGCCCGGCTGCTGTCCCAGGGCCGTCCGGCGGATGACCGGCAGCTCTGCTCGATAGCCGGTATCACTCCGGAGGAACTTGCCCGTGCGCGGGAGGTGGCCGCTTCGCTGCAGGCCCCGCCCGACATGATGTCGATGATGGCTCAGATGGCCGGGATGCAGCAGCTGAAAAAGGATTCGGCTGCCGGTCGGGGTATGAGTGAGATGATGTCGGCGGTCGGACGCCGGATGATGGGCGGCCGGAAAGCGCAGCCGACGCAGGCGGAGAAGGATTTCGCCCGGGCGGTGACTGAGATGGAACAGGCCGTGCTCAATGTGTACAACTACCGCAAGGCCCTGATGGAAAGCCCTTCCGCCGAGCTGGGCAGTATGCTCAACGCCTTGGACGGCGGCTATACCTCGCCCTCGCCCGGAGGCGATCCCGTGGCCAATCCCAATACCCTGCCTACCGGCCGCAACCTCTTCGCCGTGAACGCCGAGGCCACCCCGACCCGCAGCGCCTGGGAGAAGGGAGTAGCCTTGGCCGAGAATACCCTGCGGCTCTACCGCCAGCGGCACTGCGACTCCCTGCCCCGCAAGGTCAGCTATACGCTGTGGAGCAGCGAGTTCATCGAGACGGAGGGCGCGACGATAGCCCAGATATTCTACATGCTGGGAGTCGAGCCGGTCTACGACACCTTCGGCCGCGTGACCGATATCCGCCTGATACCGTCGGAGAAGCTCGGCCGTCCGAGGATAGACGTGGTGGTGCAGACCAGCGGCCAGCTCCGGGATATTGCGGCCTCTCGCCTCTTCCTGATAGACAGGGCTGTGCGTATGGCCGCCGAGGCTCAGGACGGGGAGTATGTAAACAATGTGGCCGAGGGTATCCGCGAGACCGAGCGGATACTCACCGAGAAGGGCGTGACTCCGGCCGATGCCCGCAGGATGTCCTCCTACAGGGTCTTCGGCGGGGTGAACGGCAACTACGGCACCGGCATCCAGGGCATGGTGACCGCCTCCGACCGCTGGACCTCCAGTTCGGAGATAGCCCAGGTCTACATGAACAATATGGGAGCCTACTACGGCAGCGAGGAGGGCTGGGAGGAGTTCTCCCGGTACGCCTTCGAAGCGGCCCTCTCCCGCACCGACGCCGTGGTGCAGCCCCGTCAGAGCAATACCTGGGGCGCCCTCAGTCTCGACCACGTGTACGAGTTTATGGGCGGACTCAATCTTTCCGTGAAGGAGGTGACCGGCAAGGACCCCGACGCCTATCTGAGCGACTACCGCAACCGCAACCGCGTGAGGATGCAGGAGCTCAAGGAGGCGATAGGGGTGGAGAGCCGCACGACGATATTCAACCCCTCGTACATCGCCGAGAAACTCAACGGCGGAGCGGGAGATGCGGCTGCCATAGCGGAAACTGTCACCAATACCTTCGGCTGGAACGTGATGAAGCCGGAGGTCGTGGATGACCGGGTGTGGGACGAGATATACGAGGTGTACGTGCAGGATAAATTTGACCTCGGAGTACACGAGCACTTCAGGGAGGTCAATCCGGCGGCCCTCGAGGAGGTGACGGCCGTCATGCTCGAGTCGGTCCGCAAGGGTCTCTGGGACGCAACGCCGGAGCAGGTGGCCGATATCGCGGAGCTGCACACCGGCCTGATAGAGGAGTTCGCGCCCTCGTGCTCCGGCTTTGTCTGTGACAATCCGGCCCTGCAGGACTACATTGCCTCCGCCCTGCCCGAGACCTCCGCCTCAGAGTACCGGGGGGCTATCCGACAGATCCGGGAGGCTTCGGTAAGCGACGCTTCGGACGGCATGGTGCTCCGCAAGGACCGGCTGCAGAGTGAGACGGAGAAGGAAACCACGCTGGTAAGCAACATAGCCGTGGCGGTGCTGATCATCGCCCTGTTCATCGGAGGCGGGCTGCTGATACGCCGCCGCAGGAAGTCCAGCGGCATTTAAATCATCAAGACTCTGCCTATGTACAGTCTAGTCGTTATACTCCTGGTGCTGGTCTGCTTCAACTTCGTGCTGAAGCAGACTTGGCACAAGTGGTGGTCGGTCCTGGCCCATGCCGCCGCGGCCGCCCTCTTTACCGGTCTGATGTGGCCGGTGGCAGTGCGTCAGTCCCGCTCCCAGATCGAGGCCTGGCTGGCCAATCCGGACCTGATGCTCGACACCTCGGTGGTCATTACTCTCGAGGTCATCCTCCAGATCTCCTTCTGCCTGCTGTCGGTGCATCTGCTCAGCTCCGGGAAACTGAAGTTCTCCACCGTCTGGGGCTACCGCATCCTGCGCTGGTTCCCGGGGGTGCTGATATTCGGGGTGCTGTTCAGTTTCCTGGTCTATCTGATATTTGCCTTCCCGGGTGTATCCTTCCCTTTAGTCGCCTGGAGTGCCGCGGCCGTGGTCTTCGCGGTCATAGCCGGAGGAGCCTGGCTCATGCGCCTGCTCTTCCCCGACAAGGAGAGCCGCCTGGAGATGTTCTTCCTGACCAACGCCCTGACCGGGATAGTGGCGGTGATAGCCACCGTCAACGGACAGACTGCCGTGGCGGGGGTGAGCGAGGTAGACTGGAGGGCCCTTGCCGGTGTGCTGGGGCTTATTGCCGCCGGAGTACTGGCCGGTTCCTTCGTGAGGACGGCCCGGCCTTTCCGGAGATTTTTAAAAACGAACAATAATTTAAAAAAGTAATCAAATATAAAAACGTATGAACTACATATCTGATGTTCTCTTCTGGATTTCCAACGGACTGCTCGTACCGGTAGTGGTCCTGCTTATCCTGTTTTTCCTCCGGTCGCTGCTGCTGATCGGCAATTTCTTCGGACAGTACCTGCAGATACGCAAGGTGGACCGTCTCTTCATGACCAAGGTCGAGGCGCTGACTCCCGCTACTGTCGGGGAGTTGAGGGCTTCCCTGCCTGCCAATACCAAGTCCCCTCTGCTTAGCTGCCTGGCCGGTATGCTGGACACTACTAAGGACCGGGCGCACCGCCAGCTGCTGCTCTCCGACTACGAGATAGCCGCTGATAAGGACCTGGGCACCTCCAAGACCCTCTCGAAGATGGGCCCTATGCTCGGTCTGATGGGTACCCTGATTCCTATGGGTCCGGCTCTCGTGGGCCTGTCCACCGGCGATATCGGCTCGATGGCTTACAACATGCAGGTGGCTTTCGCCACGACCGTCGTGGGTCTGTTCTCGGCCGCGATAGGCTTCATCACCCAGCAGGTCAAGCAGCGCTGGTACACCCGCGACCTGAACCGGCTGGAGTTCGTGTCGGAGGTGCTGGACGGATGCGCCGGTGCGCAGGAAGTGGAAACCAGGACGAGGGAGGAAGTGCGATGAAGAGAAGAAGACTGCTGGGAGGGGACGAGGAGAACGACCCGATGAGCGTGGTGGGCAATCTCTTCGACGTGGCCATGGTCTTCGCAGTGGCCCTTATGGTCGCCCTCGTGACCCGCTACAACATGACCGAGATGCTTTCGCCCGAAGACTTCACGATGGTCAAGAACCCCGGCAAGGAGGACATGGAGATCATCGTCAAGCAGGGACAGAACATCGACCGCTACACCCCTTCCGAGGACCAGTCCAAGTCCGGTCAGAGGGGCAAGCGCGTGGGCATAGCCTACGAGCTGGAGAACGGGGAGATTATCTACGTACCGGAGTAGGGGCAGGAGGTCAGATCTTGATGGAGAGGCCTACGTTGAGCAGCCCGCGGTAGCCGAAGCCGAGCTCGGCGAAGCCTCCGACCATATCCCCGTAGCGGAACTTGACGGCGGTGATGTGGAACGAGAAATTCAGATGGTCGTTGGGCTCCAGCTCATCGCTGACGGCATCCCTTACCGATTCATCCATATAGTTGACACCCAGATAGAGGGCACCGGAGCACTCCATGGGGCCCTGCTGCCAGTATGTGAATGCCCCGGACAGGTGGCAGGAGTAGTTCATGACGACAGCCCTGCACATGAACTCCGGCTCTCCGGCAGGGCCGAACTCATCCACATCGGAGATGTACATGTCGGAACTTCCGTATCCGTAGCCGAAATCCAGGCCTATGGACACTCTCGGATGGATGAAGAAGTTGTAGCCTATGGCCGCGATGCCGGAGAACTTGTGGTTGCGGGTCTCTCCGTTGGTCACCTCGTCGTGGAAGTTGGGCGACAGAATAGTGGTCAGTTCCATCAGGGAAGGCGTACCGTACTGGAGATAAATCTCGCTGCGGGGGAAATAATCCACGTCCCTCACCATGTTTTTCTGGGCGAAGGCGGCGGATGATATCAGCAAAAGAGCAGCTGCGGCTGTAAGAACATGTTTCATAATCAGGACTGTTTTTCGGTTTTACGCTTCTTGAGGTATATAGAGCCGAGGGACAGGGCTCCGCAAAGGAGCATTGTCAGGGCCTGGCTCTCATGGGAAATGGTTGCAAAAATCACGCCCGAGGTCTGGGGTATGGAGTAAATCGAGGCCATGGCCAGGGACAATATAAAATGGTATGCGCCTATTCCGCCCTGCACCGGCACTATCCAACCGAGGCTGCCGACGACCATCAGGAAGAGGGCGTCCGCCCAGTTGAGGCCGGCGACCTGCGGTATGGCCAGGATGGTCGAGTAGCTCATGATCCAGTAGCAGAGCCACAGCAGGAGGGTGTAGAGGAGGAATCTCCATTTGCCCTTCATCCGGAGTCCGGCCGTCAGGCCTCCGATCAGCCCTTTGGCCAGGGAAAACAGCTTGGCGAACAGTTTATATCGGCTCAGACGTTTCCTGTGGCAGAACATCAGGATGCAGGCGGCTACGCATACGGCGGCAGCTCCGCCGATGATCCACAGGATGTCGAAGGGCATGGAGTCCACTGCCGGCCCCCATACCTCATCGGAGACAAACTGGCTGAAGGAACTCTCGCCTGCCAGCAGGACAATGAACAGGATAATCAGGTAGGTTACCATGTCCCAGCTCCGCTCCAGCACCACCGTTCCCAGCACCGACTCGAAGGATGCCTTGCCGGTGGCGGAGATAACTCCGCAGCGGGCCAGTTCTCCGGCCCTGGGCAGGGCAAAATTGGTCAGGTAGGCGACCGTCACTCCGTCGTATGCCTCGCGGCGGGTGATGGAAGGGTTGAGGGGCAGCATTACCAGACGCCACCGCAGTCCCCTGATGACGAATGCCAGGATGCTTGCTGCCATCGATACGGCTATCCAGCGGAAATCGCAGCTGCGGACTCCTTCCATGAAGTCCGCCCATTTTACTCCACGGAACGCGAAATACAGCAGTACGAAGGCCAGCAGCAGCATGAGTGTCCACTGCAGTACCTTCTTTATCTGCTTCCGTACCGGCATTTACAGGACGAGTTTATTGGTTCTGGTATCGGGGAAGATAACCTTCGGACGGAAGGTCCCGGCCTCTTCCGGAGTCACTATGGCGTAGGACATGATGATTACGATGTCTCCGGCAGCGAACAGATGGGCCGCGGCGCCGTTGAGTTCGATGCTGCCGCTGCCCTCTTCTCCGGGGATGACGTAGGTCTCTACCCGGTTGCCGTTGGTGACATTGACCACGGAGACTTTCTCGCCCTCGAAGAGACCGGCGGCCTCCATCAGGGAACGGTCCACCGTGATGCTGCCGATGTAGTCGAGATTGGCGCGGGTCACGGTGACTCTGTGGATCTTGGATTTTATTACTTCGATGTACATTCTACTTGAGTGCTATGTTGTCTATCAGACGGACCTCTCCGGCGTAGACCGCGCAGGTCAGCCGCAGGTGCTCCGCCTCGTCCCAGCTGGAGACAGGGCGCAAATTTAATGAATTTATGATTTCCACATACTCCGTCCTGAGCTGCGGTTCGGCGTCGATGAGTTCCGTGGTCTTCCTTACCGCCTCGGCCACCGGCATTTTGCCTACCATGTCCACTGTCTGCCGGATGCAGGCGTAGATGTGGGGGGCGGCGGCTCTCTGGGCCGGGGTCAGGAGCTTGTTGCGGGAGCTCAGGGCCAGTCCGTCCTCTGCCCTTGCGATGGGACAGCGGACTATCTCTATGGGGTAGTGGAGATTTTTGACGAAATACTCGATGATGGCCAGCTGCTGGAAGTCCTTCTCTCCGAAATAGGCCCTGTCGGGGCGGACGATGTCGAAGAGGCGGGTGACCACCTGGGCCATGCCGTTGAAATGTCCGGGGCGGCGGGGACCCTCGCCGTACTGGTCCAGGCCTCCGAGGTCGAAGATTCTCTGATCATAATCCGTGCCGGCGGGATAGATGTCCTCTACCCTGGGGGCGAAGAGGACGGCCGCTCCGAGTGCCTCGACGAAGGCGCTGTCCTGGTCGAGGATGCGGGGATAGGTCTCGAAGTCGGTCTTATTGTTGAACTGGGTCGGGTTGACGAAGTCGGATACCACTACGGCGCCGCACTCGGCGACTGCCCTGCGGATAAGGGATGCGTGCCCCTCGTGAAGGGCCCCCATTGTGGGGACGAATCCTACTGTTTTGTCTCCTAGAGACTTGCGGGCGGACTCGAAGTCCGCCAAGGTTTTAGCTGTGTTCATGACTTTACGGAAATCGGGGGCAAACATACGTATTTTCAGTGACTTTATGTAATTTGAATGAAAAAATTTTGCCTTTTCGGATAATTCGTTATAAATTTGAACCTACGCACTGATTTTCCTTTAAAATTGATAGAGCAAATTATACTTTTTTATGAAATTACTATTACTTGGCGATGAAGCCATAGCACTGGCGGCTATACATTCGGGCATTTCCGGTGTCTACGCCTATCCCGGAACTCCCTCTACGGAGATTACCGAGTACATCCAGAACCGTCAGAAGGCCGATCCGGCCTCTGAGCGTATCTTCTGCAAGTGGTGCACCAACGAGAAGACCGCCATGGAGGCGGCTCTCGGCATGTCCTATATGGGCAAGCGCGCCATGGTCTGCATGAAGCACGTCGGCATGAACGTGGCCGCCGACGCCTTCGTCAACTCCGCCATGACCGGAGCCAACGGAGGCCTGGTGGTGGTGGCCGCCGACGACCCCTCGATGCATTCCTCTCAGAATGAACAGGATTCCCGCTTCTACGGCCGTTTTGCCATGATTCCCTACTATGAGCCGTCCTGCCAGCAGGAAGCCTACGACATGGTGCGGGAGGCATTTGACTACTCCGAGAAGATGAAGATTCCCGTACTGATGCGCATCACCACCCGTATGGCTCATTCCAGGGCGGAGGTGTCCACCTGGACCCTGAAGGACGGCAGTGAGGACATCCGCCCCCAGAACCGGATTCATTTTCCCGACAATCCCAAGCAGTGGATCCTCCTTCCCGCCAACTCCCGCGTCCGCAACGAACAGCTCATCAAGGACAAGAAGCAGTTCGGCCTGGATTCCGCAGAGGACCCTCACAACAGCTTCACACCAGGAGAGGACAGGGGACTGGCCATCGTCGCCTGCGGTATTGCATACAACTACCTGATGGAGAATTTTCCCAAGGGAGTGCCCTGTGGTGTCCTGAAACTCACCCGCTACCCCATTCCCCGCAAGCTGGTGGGCGAGATGGTGGCCTCGGGCGTGCACCGCGTCATCGTGATGGAGGAGGGACAGCCTTTCGTGGAGGACAAGATCCGCGGTATGATAGGCTCCGAGATACAGGTGGAGGGACGTCTTACCGGTTTGCTCCCCCGTACCGGCGAGCTTAGCCCCGACAGCGTCCGTGCAGCCCTGCATCTCAATCCCCACAAGACATTCCCCAAGGACGATATCGTAGTGCCCCGTCCGCCCGCCCTCTGTCAGGGCTGCGGTCACAGGGACATGTACGCCGCTCTCAACGAGGTGGCTGCCGAGTATGAGAACTCCCGCGTGTTCAGCGATATAGGCTGCTATACCCTCGGTGCTCTGCCTCCGTTCAGGGCTATCCACACTACGGTCGACATGGGCGCCTCGATCACCATGGCCAAGGGAGCCGCCGACGCCGGGCAGTTCCCCTCGTTCGCCGTCATAGGTGACTCCACATTTACCCACTCCGGTATCACCGGTCTGCTCGACTGCGTCAACTCAGAGGCCAATGTGGTCATCATCATCTCCGACAACCTCACCACCGGTATGACCGGAGGACAGGACTCGGCAGGTACGGGCAGGATAGAGAGCATCTGCGCCGGAGTCGGAGTCGATCCGGCCCACATCCGCGTGGTGGTGCCTCTGGCCAAGAACATGGAGGAGATAAAGAACGTTATCCGCGAGGAGGTTGAATATAAAGGAGTATCGGTGGTCATCCCCCGCCGCGAGTGCATCCAGACCTTCAAGCGTCACGCCAGGGAGAAAAAGCAGCAGTAATGTCAAATCCGTAAAAACTTAGAATCCGATATGAAAAAAGACATAATATTAGCCGGTGTGGGAGGACAGGGAATCCTCTCCATCGCCACAGTCCTCGGAGAGGCCGCCCTCACCAACGGTCTTCACATCAAGCAGGCCGAGGTTCACGGAATGAGCCAGCGCGGAGGCGACGTACAGAGCAACCTGCGCATATCCTCCGAGCCTATCCACAGCGACCTGATCCCTTACGGCAAGGTGGACATCATCATGTCCCTCGAGCCCATGGAGGCCCTCCGCTATGTGCAGGAGCTGTCCAAGGACGGATGGATCGTAACATCGTCGGTGCCTTTCGTCAATATTCCGAACTATCCCGACAAAGAGGAGATATACGCGCATCTGCAGAAACTGCCCCATACGGTGATGCTGGATGTCGAGGCTCTTGCCAAAGAGGCCGGAGCACCCGCCCAGGCCGCCAATATGGTACTGCTCGGTGCCGCCATCCCCATGATGGACCTCAGCTATGAGGCCGTCCGCGACGCCGTGGCCAAGGTGTTCTCCCGCAAGGGACAGGATATCGTGGACAAGAACATAGCCGCCCTCGAGGCCGGTTACCGCCACAGTGTCAACGCTAACAGATAACCATTAATAACCCGCTCACACCTTACAGAAAGAGGCTGTCTCCGCCAGATCGGGGACGGCCTCTCTAATTTTACAGCTGATTTGCTGTTTTACTGGAAAAGTCCGAAGAGCCTGGCGTCTATCTGGTCGCAGACCTGGCTGAAGTCCTCCTTGCGGTCCTCGAACCGGCAGGTGTCCACGTCCACTATCAGCAGCTCGCCCTTGTATTCCGATATCCACTGCTCGTAGCGGTCGTTGAGGCCCTTGAGGTAGTCGATGCGGATGCTGTTCTCATACTCGCGGCCGCGCTTCTGGATCTGTTCCACGAGGTTCGGAATCGACGAGCGCAGGTAGACCAGCAGGTCGGGGTAGCCCACCATCTTCTGCATCAGCTCGAAGAGGGAGGTGTAGTTGTCGAAGTCGCGGGAGTCCATCAGCCCCATGTCGTGCAGGTTCGGCGCGAATATCATCGCGTCCTCGTAGATGGTGCGGTCCTGAATCACGTTCTTCCCCGAGTTCTGGAACTCGACGATGTCCTTGAGCCTCTTGTTGAGGAAGTACACCTGGAGGTTGAACGACCAGCGCTGCATGTCGTTGTAGAAATCCACGAGATAGGGGTTGAAATCCACCGACTCAAAGTGCGGCTCCCATCCGTAATGCTTGGCCAGCAGACCCGTCAGGGTGGTCTTGCCGCTGCCTATGTTTCCTGCTACCGCTATGTGCATATTGTCTTGACTTAATCTTTCTATGTGCAAAAGTAAGGAAATTATTGTGAAATCTTCCAGCCGGAGATGTTGTGTGTCTCCCGGTCGAAGCCGATCGCGACCTTGACGACTGGGAGGCCGCAGAGGGCGAAGCGTTCGGGGTACTGCTTCAGGTCTATCTGCTGCATGGCGGCATCCGCGCCGGCGTCGAGCTTCAGCTCCACTAAGTAGAGTCTGGTGGCCGTGCGCATGACCATGTCCACTCTGCCTTTCGGAGTGCGGACCTCCACGTCCGCGAAGTAGCCGAGGAGGGAGAAGATGATGTAGAGTACCTGCTGCCAATGGCCCTCGTAACCGGTGTTGTCGGTGTAGGGGACGGTGCCGAGGAAGGTCTGCATGGCCTTCAGCGCTCCGTCCATGTCATCTTCGAGGAGGCATTCGGCCATGGTTATGAGGGTTGAGGAGGCCGATATGGTGTCAGGAGTCACGTAGTACGGTATCAGCGAGCGGAACAGACCTATGCGTACCTCCTGATTCGGTATGCCCAAAGTATAGGATTCGATGGCGGGAATGCCCTTTTTGATGGTGTAGTATCCGCTCTGGTAGAGCAGGGGGATGATGCTGGACAGCCTCTCTGTGGGAGTGTCGAACTCGTCCTTGCCGGCCTTGCAGGTCTCTCCCAGCTGGATGGGTGTCATGCGGAACTTGCGTATCATCTCTATGAGATATGTCGGAGTTCCGCTTCCGAACCAGTAGGAGTCGAGTTTTGCATTGGCGAAGGCCCTGATGAGGCTGAACGGGTTGTATATGTCTGGGGAGGGCCAGGTGAAGTGATAACCGTCGTACTTGGCTTTCAGTCTGGCGAAGGTATCTTCCCGGCTCAGGCCCAGCCTTCCGGCCAGAATTTCCAGGTCCGGGCTCATCTGGGTAAGGATCTCCTCCTCGGTGATGCCGCATACGGCTGCGTACTGCTCCAGCATGCTGATGTTCTCCAGGTTGTTGAGCTCGCTGAAGATGCTGAGCTGGGAGAACTTGGTGATGCCGGTCATGAAGACGAAGCGGAGATACGGGTCGCAGGCCTTGAGGGGGCTGTAGAAGTTGCGCATGACGTTGCGGAGCACCGGAAGGACCGTATCCTCGTGCACTACGTCCAGCAGGGGTGCATCGTATTCGTCGATGAGCACGACCACTTTCTGCCCGGTCTGCCTGTATGCGGCCTCAATCAGATTTTTCAGTCTGAGGTTCGGGCCTATCTTTTCTGGAGCGACATTGTATTCTTTCTCGTAATAAGAGAGTTGGTTTCCCAACATTGCTTCCAGCTGCTCCTTGTCCGTATGCTTTGCTAAGCTCATGTCGAAGTGCAGCACCGGATACGCCGTCCAGTCCTTTTCCAGCACCTCTATGGCCAGTCCCTTGAAAAGCTCCATGCGCCCCTCGAAGTAACTGTGGAGGGTGGATACCAGCAGTGACTTGCCGAACCTCCTGGGGCGGCTGAGGAAGATGTACCTTGCCCCGGAGTGGGTCATGCGGTACACGTACTCGGTCTTGTCGATGTACAGGTAGTTCTCATTCCGTATATCCGCGAATGTCTGTATGCCTATCGGGTATAGTCTCTGCTGTGTGTCCATGGTCATGCGCGTTTTCGTTTCCGACTCCAAATTTAGTCAAAATAGCCGAGATTCGGTAAATCTTGCTATTTTTGCTACATGATTCAGACATTCTATTTCAACGACCTGCGCACCTGCTGCTACGTGCTCTACGACGAGGCGGGAGAGTGCGCGATAATCGACCCGGGCTGCATCAAGCAGTCGGAGAAGGACAGACTGGTGAAGTTTATCGAGGAGAAGCATCTGCATCCCCGGATGATACTCCAGACCCACGGCCATTTCGACCACGTGATGGGCAATGCCTTCGTGGCCTCGAAGTGGAACATACCCACATACCTCGCGGCGGCCGACATCCCTCAGCTCAGGCGCTCCAGTTCCTACGGCAGCTACTTCGGCTACGAGTTCGAGCAGCCTTCGGAGGACAATGTCCACGACATAAAGGACGGAGACATCATCAATGTGGGGACAATACAGCTCAGGGTACTGGCCTCCCCCGGACACACCGCCGGCGGGGTGCTCTTCTACGATGAGAAGGGCGGTTACGTCTTCACGGGCGACACCCTCTTCTGCGGCAGCATCGGACGCACCGACCTTCCTGGAGGGGACTTCGACCTGCTCAGTGAGAGCATCCGCACCAAGATACTGCCCCTGCCCGTGGATACAGTGGTATATCCCGGTCATGGTCCCGCCACCGATATCGGACGGGAAAAGATGACCAATCCTTTCTTAGAAGATATCATTGCAAGGGAGATAGACCGGCAGCAGAACGCATAGGCATGCAGGACAGCGGCTACATAGACATCTGCAAGGCCTCGGTCCACAACCTCAAGGGCATCTCCCTGAGGATACCGCGGCATGCCCTCGTGGTCATCACCGGCCTGAGCGGCAGCGGCAAGTCGTCGCTGGCCTTCGACACCATCTACGCCGAGGCCCGGCGCCGCTACATGGACACCCTCTCCGCCTACGCCCGCCACTACATCGGCGTGATGGAGCGGCCGGAGGTGGAGAGCATCGACGGCCTCAGCCCGACCATTGCCATAGAGCAGAAGAGCACCAACCGCAACCCACGCTCTACCGTCGGCACCATTACCGAGATATCCGACTTCCTCCGCCTCCTCTACGCCAGGGCTTCCACGGCCTATTCGCCCGTAACCGGTAAGCCGATGGTCAAATACACCGACTCCGGCATCGTGGACCTGATCATGAAGGAGTACGCCGGCCGCAAGTGCATCATCCTGGCCCCCTTGGTCAAGGGCCGCAAGGGTCACTACCGCGAGCTCTTCGACAGCCTGCTCAAGAAGGGCCTGTCCTACGCCCGCATTGACGGGGAGATCCGTCCGCTCGGGGACATGGCCTCCGGAGTGGACCGCTATAAGGTGCATTTCATCGAGGCGGTCATCGACCGGGTGGTGCCCAAGGAGGAGGACGGCAAGCGGATCCGCGCCTCGGTCCTCTCCGCTCTGACACAGGGCAAGGGCTCCCTGATGATCCTCGACCCTGAGACCGGGGAGGTCCGTCATTTCAGCAAGCATTTTATCTGTCCGGACAGCGGAATATCCTTCCCTGAGCCGGCGCCCCATACATTTTCCTTCAACTCCCCGGCGGGCGCCTGCCCGGTGTGCAACGGCCTCGGCACCGTCCGGGAGGTGGACATGGCCAAGATAGTCCCCGACCCCTCGCTGTCCATCGCGGACGGCGGCATCGCCCCTCTCGGCAAGAAGCGGGACAATGCGGTGTTCACGGTCCTCGAGGCGGTGGCCCGCAAATACGGTTTTTCCCTCTTCGACCCGATCAAGGACATTCCCCAGGAGACAATGAACATCATCCTCAACGGCTCGGAGGACCTGATCCGGGTGGATACCCGCGGCGGGCTCTCGGAGATGGTCACCTTCCCGGGGCTGCTCTCGCGGTTCGAGGTGGACGGCGAGGAGGAGGATGACAGCGTCGCCAGCCGGTATTCGAGCGAGGTGGTGTGTCCGGAGTGCCACGGCAAGCGGCTGAGGAAGGACTCGCTCTGCTTCAAGATCGGAGGGCTGGACATCGCGGAAGTCAGCGACATGGACGTGAGCGTGCTCTACGACTGGGTGGGCGGTCTGAAGGACAAACTCGACCCGAGGGGGCAGGCGGTGGCCGCAGATATCGTCAAGGAACTCCGGGAGCGGATAGGCTTTCTGGTAGATGTCGGGCTGTCGTATCTCTCGCTGAGCCGCAGTACTATGTCGCTCAGCGGAGGGGAGAGCCAGCGCATCCGTTTAGCCACCCAGATCGGCTCCAGGCTGGTCAATGTGCTGTACATCCTCGACGAGCCCAGCATCGGGCTGCATCAGTCGGACAATATAAAACTCATCAACTCCCTCAGACGGCTGCGCGACGAGGGCAATACAGTCATGGTCGTGGAGCACGACGAGGAGATGATGCGCAGTGCGGACTGGATCGTGGATATCGGTCCGGGCGCGGGCGAGAAGGGCGGCGAGGTGCTTTTCAGCGGGCCGCCGCAGCTCAAGCTGGACCCTGCGTTCAGGCTGCCGGCAGCTCTGCCGGTCATCGACAGGGAGGCTCACGGGGGATTTACCTTCGAGTACCTCAAGGGAACGCGGCAGATAGAGGTGCCGTCCTACCGCCGTCCGGGCAACGGGAAACTGATCACTCTCAGAGGGGCTTCGGGCAACAATCTCAAGGATGTGGACATCAGCCTCCCGCTCGGCTGCATCATCGGCATCAGCGGAGTCAGCGGCAGCGGCAAGTCCTCCCTGATCAACGACACCCTCATGCCGGTCATCAGCAACCGGCTCTACCGCTCGAAATACAAGGTCCTGCCGTACCGGGAACTGGAGGGCCTGGAGAACATCGACAAGCTCGTGGAGATAGACCAGTCTCCGGTGGGCCGCTCCCCGCGCTCCAATCCCGCGACCTATACCGGCGTGCTCACCTACATCCGCAACCTCTTCGCCGAGACCCCGGACGCCAAGATCCGCGGTTTCAAGTCCAATAAGTTCTCGTTCAATGTCAAGGGCGGCCGCTGCGAGGCCTGCAAGGGCGCTGGGGTGGAGGTCATCGAGATGAATTTCCTTCCTTCGGTGACAGTCACCTGCAAGGAATGCCACGGCAAGCGGTTCAACCCGGACGTGCTGGCGGTCAAGTACAAGGGCAAGAGCATCAACGATGTCCTCGAGATGACTATCTCCCAGGCCGTGGAGTTCTTCGCCCCCGTGCCCTCGATAGCCCGCAAGCTCAGGACTCTCGAGGACGTAGGCCTCGGCTACATCCGTCTCGGACAGTCCTCCCTGACCCTCAGCGGCGGAGAGAACCAGAGGGTCAAGATAGCGGCCGAGCTGGCCCGGCAGGATACGGGACGCACCCTCTACATCCTCGACGAGCCGACCACCGGCCTGCACTCCGAGGACATCGCCGTGCTCATGAACGTGCTTCAGCGTCTGGCCGAGGGCGGCAACACTGTCGTCATCATCGAGCATAACCTTGACGTGCTCAAGTCCGTGGACTATCTCTTCGACATGGGCCCGGCAGGAGGCCGCGACGGAGGCCGCATCGTCTCCCAGGGCACCCCCGAGCAGGTCGCCGCAGACCCCGCCTCGGTCACCGGTCCCTACCTCAGATCCCTATTGAAACTATAAGATGAAAGATATGATTACGGTATATTGCGACAGCCTGCAGGGCTTTTACGACTGCGCTCCCGGGACGACGGTGGGCGAGCTGGCACGGAAGATAGACACCGGATGCAGGTATCCGGTGGTGGCCGCGCTTGTGGACAACATGCTCAAGGAACTGACCTTCCCGATATATACGTCCCATACCGTCAAGTTCATAGACTGCACGCATCCGGACGGACGCAGGACCTATTCCCGCTCCCTGTCGTTCGTGCTGCAGAAGGCGGCGGTGGACTTGTTCCCCGATCTCAGCCTTTTCTTAGACTATACGTTGCCCAACGGCCTGTACGGCGAGCTGCGCCGCGATACCGGAGACAGGGTATATGTCACCGAACCGGCAGGAGCGGACAGGGTGGGAGCCCTCCGCAAGCGGATGGCGGAGATAATCGCCGCCGACCTGCCTTTCGAGAAGAAGAAGATGACCAACGACGAGGCGGCCCGGCTCTTCCGCGACAACGGCCGGCCGGAGAAGGCCTCGCTAGTGGCCGATATGGAGAAGTTCTTCGTGTCGGTGTACTGGCTGGACGGCTATGCGGACACCTTCTACGGCCCGCTGCTGGAGCGTACCGGAGAGATTGGCGTATTCGACCTGATACCCTACGGGGACGGCTTCTGCCTCCAGTCGCCTTCGGCCTCCGACCCGTCGGTAATCTCGCCCTACAAGTACCAGGACAAGCTCAGCGCCGTCTTCAAGGAGAACTCCCGCTGGTGCTCCATCCTCGGAGCCCACGGTATCGGCTCGGTCAACGAGGCCGTCAGGCGCGGGGAGGCCAAGGACCTGATAGCCGTGGCAGAGGCCCTGCACGAGCGCAAGTATGCGCAGATAGCCGACCGTATCTACGACAGGCGGGATACGGTCAAGCTGGTGCTGATAGCCGGGCCGTCGAGCAGCGGTAAGACCACTACTTCCAAGCGCATAGCCATGCAGTGCCGGGTGCTGGGACTCCGTCCCCTGGTCATTGCCATGGACGATTATTTCCTGGACCGGGACAAGACTCCCAGGGACGCTAACGGCGAGTACGATTTCGAGAGCATTTATGCCCTCGACCTGCCATTCCTCGGAGCCCAGCTCAATGACCTGTTCGACGGCAGGGAGGTGGAACTGCCCAAGTACGACTTCGTGAACGGGTGCCGCCGCTTCGACGGCCGCAGGATGCAGATGCGCGAGGGCGATATCCTGATTATGGAGGGTATCCACGCCCTGAACCCCGAGCTGACCAAGCACATAGACGGGGAGAAGGTCTTCCGCGTCTTCGCCTCCGCCCTGACCTCCCTGTCGGTGGATGAGAACAACTATATCTCGACCGCCGACAACCGTCTGCTGCGCCGCATGGTTCGGGACAATTTTACCCGGGGCATCACCCCCGAGGACACCATCCTCCGCTGGAAGAGCGTCCGTGCCGGGGAGGAGAAGAATATTTTCCCCTATCAGGAGAATGCCGACGCGATGTTCAACTCGGCCCTGCTCTTCGAGCTGCCCCTGCTCCGCTATTATGCCGAGCCCCTGCTCGAGCGCATCCCGCCCCTGTCGGAGGCTTACTCCGAGAGCGTGCGGCTGCTCAAGTTCCTCTCCTACATTACTCCATTGACACCGGACGAGATAGACTGCATACCGCCGACTTCCGTGATGAGGGAGTTCATCGGAGGCAGCAGCTTCGAGTATTGATGATTGCCGGATAGAGGATTTTACCGCAGCCAGTTTTCTGGATTCTGCTTCTCGGTGCCCTTCCACAGCTGGAAGTGCAGCTCGGCGTTGCCGTCCTCGTTGAGGCTGATCTGGCCGATGCGGTCGCCGGTGGATATCTTGTCCCCGCTCTTGACGTAGACCCGCTTGAGCTTGCAGTAGAAGGTGAAGTACTCGCCGTGCTGGACGAGGACGCACTGGTCGTAGCCGGGCATGACGAGAATCTGCTTCACTACTCCGTCAAATACGGCGTTGGCGTTGCTTCCGGCCGTGGCAGATATGTTGATACCGTTGTTGTAGGGCATTTTAAGATTCTTGAATACAGGGTGGTAGTTCTGGCCGAACTTCTGGATGACCACTCCGCTTACGGGCCAGGGCAGTTTGCCTCTGTTCTCTCCGAACTTGGCGGAGAGGGCATAGTCGACGGCTGCGCCCTTGCCGGATTTCTGCTGCTTGACGGCTTCTGCCAGGATGCGCTCTATCTCCTTGTTGAGGCGCTCGACCTCCTTCTGCTTCTGCTGCAGCTCGCGCTTCATGGCGCGTTCCTGCTTGGAGAGCTGGACTACCATGGAGTTGGCCTTTCGCTCCTCGGTGCTGAGGGCATCCCTTTCCTTTTCCCTTTCGGCCTTGGCCTGCATTGAACCTGCCTTAAGCTCCTCCAGGCGGGCATTCTCCAGCTGCAGGTCGAGTTCCGTGCTCTTGATGGCCATGGCCTGCTGCCGGACGGAAAGGGATATGTTCTTGAGGTAGGCCCAGCGGCGCAGTCCCTGATTGATGTCCTTGCTGGAGAGGATGTACATGAACCAGACTTTGTTGTCGCGGGTCTTGTAGGCTCCTCTGACCAGGTCTGCATGGTATTTGCGGAGAGTGTCTAGGCGGTCGTTGAGACGGCCGATCATGACATTGGTGGATGATATGGAACGGTCGTATCCTGCGATATCGTCATCGAGCTGGTCGATGAGTTTCTTGCGTGCCTCTAATTTCCTGCGGGTGAGGATAAGGGTGTTGAGACTCTCTTTCCGCTTCCTGGCAGTGGTGTCCAGCTGCTTGTCGATCATGGCTATTTCGTCCTCGAGCAGCTTCTTGCGCTCGCGCTGCTCCTTGACATCCTGTGCCAGGGAGGGCAGGCTGACAAGCACAGCCAGGATTATGACCGCGGCTTTCTTCATTTCTTTCCGGCCTCCTCTCTGCGCTTGGCTATCTTCTCGCTAAGTCCCAGACTGGGGTCGAGCTTGTCGGCATTGCCCCAGTAGAGGAATGCCAGATTGTAGTCCTTGAGTGCGAAGAGGGCCTCGGCATAGTGGTCGAGCACCTCTGCGCTCTCCTTTCCGCCGTAGACCATGGCGTCCTTGAGATACTTGCGCGCCTGCTCGTAGTCTCCGGTCAGGAACAGCAGCCATCCGTAGGTGTCCAGATAAGTGGCGTTCTCGGGCTCGCTGAGTACGGTCTTGCGGCTCATCTCCAGTGCTTTTTTGAGATTTCGCCTCTCCTCGCTCAGGTAGTATGCGTAGTTGTTGAGTATGGGATTGTAGTTGTCATCGATATGCAGCCCTTTCTCGTAGTATGAATAGGACCGCCGCCGGTTGCCCATCTCGTGGTAGAGATCTCCCAGTGAACCGTAGCAGTTGATGAGCATCGGATGGTCTTTCGGTATGACTCTGAGTATGCTCTCATAGGCTTTGACTGCCTCTTCCAGGTCGCCGTTCTGCCAGTATGCGACTGCCAGGACTTCCCTGAGCGTGAAGTCTTCAGGGAACATGGCTGTGGTCTCGGCTGCCAGAGGTATCAGCCTTTCCCAGTCCTGCATGTAATACAGCTGGCCCATGTAGGCAGAGCGTACAGACTTGACGTCCGGATGCAGTTCAAGGTTGCGCTGCATGAGCCCTAGCCCCTTCTCTATGCTGTCAACGGCAATGAAATACGCTCCTCCCAGATTGAGAACAGTGGTGTCTTCCGGATGGGCCTCAAGGGTGCGGAGTATCATCGTATCTACCTGTGGCCTGAATATCTGGACCATGCCGGACGGGAACACCACTTCCTGGAAGTAACTGGCCTTCATCTCGGGGTTCATCTCCGGACGGGACAGGAAGATGTTGATGTTCTTGAAGAAATAGTAGAAATTGCGCTGCATCCGGTACACTTCGGCAAGGCCCAGATATGCGGGAGCGAAATCAGGGTTCAGGGACAGAGCCTTGTTGTAGTACCGCAGTGCAGTGGAATCCTCGTAGCGGGATTTGTGAAGGTCTCCGAGGAGCAGAGCCGTGCCTGCCGAGGGAAACTCCTCGTCCATTTTTCGGACTACGGCCTCGGCCTCGTCGAAGCGCTTCTGCTGGATGAGTATCTGGTATCTTGCATTGCAGGTAATCTCGTCGCTGCCGCGCAGCAGCTCTATTTTGTCCAGGGTCTCCAGGGCTTCGTCCAGCTTTCCGTTCTGCACCAGCAGGTTTATCAGATCGTAGTAGTAACTGCTTTTCGCCGGGCTGGCTGCTATGAGTTCCTCGTAGATGCCTATGGCCAGGTCAGACTCGCCTATGCCGGAGTACAGCTGTGCCATGGCCAGCCTGTACCATTCGTTTTCAGGAGATATTTCCGATGCCTTGCCCAGAAACTCCATCGCCTTGTCCGTATCGTTGTCCGCCAGGCTTATCATTGCCAGATAGTACAGGGCGGCGTCGTTTTCAGGAGTCAGCCTCAGGCTGGCTGAAAGATGCTGCCGTGCATGGCTGTAGTTGCCGGCGCAGTATTCCCTCACACCTTCTATATAGTAATCTTCGGCCCTCAGAGAGTCTTTCTCATGGGCTGCCGCATTGATTGTCAGAGGCATGAATGTAAGGATAAGCAGTGCTGCCGAGATAATTGCTGATTTCATGTGCAATACATACAATATATATCCGGACAAAGATACAACATTCGAGCCGAAGATGCAGCAATTTGAATTATTTTTGCATCTACTAAAAAGGCAGATTAATGTCATCAGGCAGAATTGACCCGGATACCGAGGAAGAACTGGTACAGGGATGCATAAGGCAGGACAGGAGGGCTCAGCGGGCCCTGTACGGGAGATTTTCCTCCCGTATGCTGGCCGTATGCATGAGATATGCCAAGGACCGTGATGAGGCTCAGGACCTGCTTCAGGAGGGCTTTATAACGGTGTTCTCGAAGATATCCACATTCAATTCGGCAGGTTCGCTGGAGGGATGGATGCGGAGGATTTTCGTCAATACTGCACTGATGAGGCTCAGAAAAGGAGATGTGCTGCGCGGTGCCGCCGACGTGGATGAGCCGGTGGCCAGGAGTGTGAGCAGCGGAGAGGATATCCTTTCAGGTGTCGGAGGGCAGGATATAATGCGGATGATCGCGCAGATGCCGGAAGGGTTCAGGACAGTGTTCAATATGAATGTGATCGAGGGGTATTCCCATCAGGAGATATCCAGGGAACTGGGGATTTCGGAAGGAACGTCCAGGTCACAGCTGAGCCGGGCCAGGATATGGCTGCAGGAAAGACTGCTGGAAAGGAGGAACAGGAAATGAAAGAAGAATTTTTTGACAAGAAAATCAAGGAACTGGCCGATTCTTGCCGTCAGACCCCGGATCCGGAGGTCTGGGACAGGATAGAATCAGCCCTTGACCGGAAAAGGAGAATGAGACTCTGGAGAAATGCGGCCCGTTTCTGTGCCGCTGCGGCTGTCGCGGCGGGGCTTTTTGCCACGGTGCTGCTGGACAACAGCGGTCAGGAGGCTGTTCAGGAGTATACAGCCGAGGCAGTGGAGCCGTCTGTACCGGTGAGAATATCGGTTGAGGAGCAGAATGTGCCGTTACGGGCGTTGCCCGGAATCAGTGCCGGAGCGGTGGCTGTGCGGGAGGACCGTGTACTGAGCATGCCGGAGCCCTTGTCGGTATCAGCGGAGGATGTGCCGGAAGAAGAGGAGCCTGTAAATGTATCCGGTCTGCCGTCTATCTACGACCAGGCCGCGCGTATGGAATATATAGCCATGGCCTCGGATGAGGACGGCAATACGGCTTCGGAACGAAGGAAGTCATCCTTCTCGTTTGCAGCCGGCGGCAGCATGTCCGCCTCCAGGGCTTCCGGAAATGTGGACTTCTCGCAGCCGAATTATTCTGCCGGAGCCGGTTCCCAGACGTCCTCAAAGGGGATAGTGCCGGTTTCCGAACCCAGGCATTATTTTCCGGTATCGGTGGGAATTGAAGCCAGATACTCCTTCCTCAATGACCGCCTGGGAGTAGGCCTTGGCCTTAATTATACCTTCCTCAACAGCCGTTATGAGGCTTTGGTGGACAGACAGTACCAGGCATCAGTGGACCAGTCGGTCCATTATCTTGGAGTACCTCTTACCTTCTATGTCAACATCCTGTCAGGAGACCGCCTGTTCTTCTATGCAGACGCCGGATGCATGATGGAACGTGCGGTGAAAGTGTCATATGAGATGACTGATCTGTCTTCCGTTACATATCAGAAAGACGGCAAGGCGTCCGGCCTCCAGTGGTCGGCCAATGTCGGAATAGGTCTTGAATACCGCTTCCTCGATTTCATGGGAGTATATGTGGATCCGCGTCTGACTTATTTCTTCGACTGCGGCCAGCCCTATTCGGTAAGATCCGAGCAGCCTCTTCAGTTCAATCTGCAGATGGGCTTCCGTTTTCATATCTGAGCCGGAGTTCCCTGGCCATGCGGGAGGCGAAGATAAAATCTTCGAGTTCCCTGCACCCGGAGGTCATGATGCCCTCGTTGGAACCCTCCCATATCTTCTCCCCCTGATGGATGAACATCACCTTGTCTCCTATTTCCATGACGGAGTTCATGTCGTGGGTATTGATTACAGTAGTAATGTTGTACTCTCGGGTGATTTCCTGGATAAGCCGGTCTATCATTACGGATGTCTGGGGATCCAGCCCTGAATTCGGCTCGTCGCAGAAAAGATACCTGGGACTCGTGGCTATGGCGCGGGCGATGCCCACCCTTTTCTGCATTCCTCCGGAAAGTTCGGAGGGGTATTTGCCGTTGACATCGTCCAGTCCCACGCGGTGCAGGCAGAAGCAGGCCCGCTCCACCTTCTCCTTACGGCTCATGTCCGTCAGGAAATCCAGAGGGAACATCACATTCTCAAGTGCGGTCGCGAAATCAAAGAGGGCGCTGCCCTGGAACAGCATGCCCATCCGGCTTCTTATCTCTTTCCTTCCGTTCTGGTCCAGCCGGTTGTATACGGTCCCGTCCATGATGACTTCCCCTTCGTCAGGCTCGAGCAGTCCTACGATGGACTTGAGCAGGACGGTCTTGCCGGAGCCGCTGGCGCCTATGACAAGTGAGCACTGTCCCGGGAGATAGTCTGCGCTGATGTCGCGGACGGCGGGGTGTCCGTCAAAGTATTTGGTAAGATGCCGGATGGAGATCATAGCATGATTCTGGTAAGTATCAGATTGGTTATCAATATGAGTGCGCTGGCAGTCACTATGGCTTTCGTCGCGTTGCGGCCTACTCCCAGAGAGCCTCCGTCGGCCCTGTATCCGTAGTATGCGGAGATTGAGCTGATGATGAAGCTGAATACGGCTGTCTTGACCAGGCTGTAGGTGATGTAGTATCCGTTGAAGGCAAACTGGATTCCAGTCAGGTAGTCGGAGACTTTGATCATGCCCGTCAGCGCTACGATGAGGTAACCTCCGAGCAGTCCGACGATGAAACTCATCAGAGTAAGCAGGGGATTGAGGATGGTCGTGGACAGGATTTTCGGAAGGACCAGGAAACTGGCGGAGTTGATGCCCATCATGTCCATTGCGTCTATCTGTTCGGTTATCCGCATGGTACCCAGCTCGGAGGACACATTTGAGCCTATCTTTCCAGCGAGTATCAGGCATACCATGGTGGAGCAGAATTCCAGGACCAGGGACTCACGCGCCATGTAGCCGATGTACATTTTGGGAAGGAAAGGCGATGTCATGTTGTTGGAGGTCTGAATAACCAGGACAGCACCTATGAATATCGAGATAAGGGCTATCAGCGGAATGGAGTTGAGCACCAGTTTCTCCGTCTCGGTCATGAACTGCTTCAGCAGCAGTCTCCATTTCACGGGGCGGGTGAATACCTGTTTGAGAAAGAGCAGGTAACGTCCGGTTTCATATAAGAATCTCCTGATCACGACGGCGTTGTAGGTGTAAACAGGCCCCAAAGGTACGAATTTTAGGTTTATGATATTTTTTTAAAAACGTATAATCTTTTTTTAAAACGTCCATCCGGGTAAATTTTCTGCCCGGCCGCTGTTGACGTCCATGTCCCTGAACTGTAATTTAGCGCTCAGTATAAATGAAAGTCAACGGCTATGAATGAATGTCAAGAAGCGTCCCTGTGCAGGGCATATACCGCAACATGTGTCGGTATGGAGGTGGTGAGGGTTACGGTTGAGGTCTCCATAACTCCCGGAGTGGGAATTTTTCTGGTGGGACTTCCGGACAATGCGGTGCGGGAGTCCATGCTGCGGGTTACCACAGCCATGCAGCGCAACGGCTACAGGATACCGGGCCGCAAGACAGTAGTCAATATGGCTCCGGCGGATATCAGGAAGGAAGGTTCCGGCTACGATGCGGCAATCGCCGTGGCGATGCTGGCTGTTTCGGGGCAGATGTTTTTCCCTCAGCCTGAGAAGTATCTGATAATGGGAGAACTGTCCCTGGACGGGAAACTGCGTAAGGTCAGGGGTGCCCTGCCCATAGCGGTGGCGGCATCGGCCATGGGGTATGAGAATGTGGTCTTTCCGAAAGAATCGGCTCAGGAGGCATCCTGGGCATCGGGAGTGAGAATATTCGGAGTGGCGGACCTGCAGGAACTGGAGGCGGTAGTCAGAGGCGGAGATGAGGCTTTGGAATATGTGGTGCGCGGCAGGGAGTTCCTTCCTACCCCTGAGCCTGGTACCTGTGATTTCTCGGAAGTAGCGGGGCAGCCTTTTGCCAGGAGAGGGCTGGAGATAGCCGCTTCGGGCGGGCACAATGTTTTGCTCTGCGGGCCTCCCGGTTCCGGCAAGAGTCTCATGTCCAAATGCCTGGCGTCCATTCTGCCGCCTATGACCAGAGACGAGGCAGTGGAGACCAGCATGATTTATTCGGTCGCCGGTCTGCTTCCCGAGGATTCCGGGCTCCTGACTTACCGGCCATACCGTGCGCCGCACCATACTGCCAGTCCGGCGGCAGTCGTGGGAGGCGGTACCAGGGCCATGCCGGGCGAGATATCACTTGCGCACAACGGAGTATTGTGCCTGGATGAGATAGCCCAGTTTCCTCCGTCGGTCCTGGATGTCCTGCGTCAGCCGTTGGAAGACAGGAAGATCGTGGTGTCCAGAACCAGGTATAAGGTGACCTGGCCCGCAGCCTTCATGCTGGTGGCATCCATGAATCCATGTCCTTGCGGTTATGCCGGAGAGGATGACGGACGCTGTACTTGTTCTGCCGGAATGATTCACCGTTACAGGTCCAGGGTCTCAGGTCCGTTGCTGGACCGTATAGACCTCAATATCAATGTGAGGGCAGTTGACAGTGCGGCAATGTCCTATAACCCCGCCCAGGAGGGCAGCAGGGAGATAGCCGCCAGAGTCTCCAGGGCGAGGGAGGTGCAGCTCAGGCGTTTTGCAGGTCTGGAAATCAGGACCAATGCCGGTATGGAGCCGTGCCATATCAGGGAGTTCTGCCGTATCGGGGAGGACGGGGAACGGCTGCTGAGAAGGCTGATGGACAGTTACGGACTGTCTGCCCGCGGCTATGTGCGTGTGCTCAGAGTCGCCCGCACCATAGCGGATATGTCAGGGTCGGAGAATATAAAAATTGCCCATATTTCGGAGGCTGTGCAGTACAGATTTCCGGAAAATGTGTAATTTAGCCCTTCAATTAATTAGACAGCATCCATGAACACGATAAATGTGCGCGGTCTTCAGAACCTGGAAGAGGCTGCGCGGGAGTTTCTGAAACGGACCCAGGGGACATCAGTCTATGCTTTCTACGGCTCGATGGGAGCCGGAAAGACTACATTCATCTCGGCCTTGTGTTCGGTCCTGGGGGTCGGGGATGATGTCGCCAGTCCTACTTTCACCATCGTCAACGAGTACAGGGCTGCTGACGGGACCCCTGTATACCATTTTGATTTTTATAGGATCGAGAAGCCGTCAGAGGTGATGGACATAGGCTATGAGGAGTATATTGACGGTGACGGCATCTGCCTGATGGAGTGGCCTGAGAAGATAGGGGAACTGCTGCCGGAAGATGCTCTTAGGGTGAGTATAAAGGAGGAGGAAGACGGTTCCAGGACCATTAGTTTCTGAATAATTCAAACCGATTGATATGTTTAGATATCTGGTAATAGGCAGCGGTCTGGCCGGACTCTATACGGCCCACAAGGCCTCGGCATTGGGACAGGTCCTGGTCGTGACGAAAAAAGCGCTCAGGGACAGCAATTCGTTCAATGCCCAGGGAGGCATAGCCGCGGTCACGGACATTGAGGACAATCCCGAAATCCATTTTACCGATACCGTGATAGCCGGGCGCGGCCTGTGTGAGAACCGGGCCGTACAGGTGCTGGTGCAGGAGGGGCCGCAGCGCATCAAGGAGATTATAGGGGAGGGCATGAAGTTCGACACGGAGAACGGAAAGCTGTCCCTGGGACTGGAGGGCGGCCATCACCGCAAGCGCATCCTGCATGCCGGCGGGGACTCAACCGGACGCTATATCACGGAGTTCCTTATATCCAAGGTGCAGAATGACCCGAACATCACCATCCGGGAGAATGTCTCCGTGATAGATTTTCTGGTCCGGGACGGAGTGTGCTACGGAGCCCGCTGCTGGGATGAGGAGAGAAACTGCGAGGAACTGATCTATGCGGAGCATACCTTCCTGACCACCGGAGGCACGTCCGCGATATATACCCGCACGACCAACCCGGAGACCACGATAGGAGACGGCATAGCCATGGCATACAAGGCCGGTTGCCGGATTATTGACATGGAGTTCATACAGTTTCATCCTACCTCCCTGTTCCTGGAGGACTCCCCCAAGGCCTTCCTTATCAGTGAGGCCGTCAGAGGAGAGGGCGCCTGGCTGCTGGACAAGGCGGGCAAGCGCTTCATGCTGCCGGTCCATGAACTGGCGGAGCTCGCTCCGAGGGATATCGTTGCCCGCTCGATTTTCAAGCAGATGGCCCTGGACGACAGGCCTTATGTGGTATTGTCCCTGAAGCATCTGGATCCTGAGAAGATACGCAGCCGCTTCCCCAATATCCTGGCCAAATGCGCCGAGTACGGGTATGACCTCACTGACTGGATACCGGTAGCCCCGGCGGCGCACTATACCGTGGGAGGGGTGGCGTCGGACCTTTACGGCCGTACCGACATCCGCCGCCTGTATGTCTGCGGGGAGATAGCCTCCACCGGTATTATGGGTGCCAACCGGCTTGCATCCAATTCGTTGATAGAGTGCCTCGTATTTGCCCATAGGGCCATCGGGGTAGCGGAGGAGTGCGGTCCTGTAGGTGACCTTCCGCATTTTGACCTGCTGTATCGGAAGGATGAGTCGGCGGCTGAGCGTTACTACGCACTGAAGCGGCAGATAGCCCATACGATGAACAACTGTTCCGGCATCATACGCTCCGAGCTGCTGCTCTCGACCGGCCTGAATCTGGTTAAGAAAGAACTCCGGGAACTCGGGGATGTGAAGTATGAGTATTACGACGAGGCTTCACGCAAGCTGCTGACGGTGGCGTATCTCATCATGACCGGGGCCAGATTCCGCAGGGAGAGCCGCGGAGGACATTACCGCGAGGACTATCCCATGCTCAGTGAGGAGTATGCCCTGCATACCGTCCAGAAGGCAGGGGAAAAGCTCACGACCAAGAAAGTAAATCAAGAATAACTATAGAATCATACTTATGACAACACTGCAGAGCCACCGTGATAATCTGGTGGAAAGATTGATTGACCTTGCTATAGAAGAGGATGTTTACACAGGGGATGTGACCACAGACTCGATTGTCCCGGAGTCTACTTCGGCCGTAGCCACCATGACGGCCAAGGCGGACGGCGTGATTTCCGGACTGCCGGTAGTGGAGAAGGTGTTCCGCAGGTTCCAGGAGGACATCGTGTTCAAGCCTGTGGTGCGTGACGGCGATACTGTCCGGAAAGGAGATGTGATACTCAGGATAGAGGGCAGTTATCCCGCGCTCCTGAAGGCCGAGAGGACTGCGCTTAATTTTTTCCAGAGAATGTCCGGAATAGCTACCGAGACCGCTAAATATGTCGCTGAGCTCCGCGGTACGCATACCCGTCTGCTGGATACCCGCAAGACCGCTCCGGGCATGAGGGTGACCGACAAGATGGCCGTGCACGACGGAGGCGCCGTGAATCACCGCATGGGCCTGTACGACATGGCCATGATAAAGGACAACCACATCAAGATGGCCGGCTCGATAGCCAAGGCGGTGGAGCAGGTGCGCTCCAAGGTGGCTCCCGGCATACAGATTGAGGTGGAGGCAACCAACTTAGATGAGGTCAAGGAGGCTCTTGAGGCCAGGGCCGACATCATCATGCTGGACAATATGTCTACGGAGATGATGTGCGATGCCGTCAATATCATCGGCGGCCGGGCCAAGACGGAGGCCTCCGGCAACATGACCCTCCCGAGGATTGCCGAGGTGGCGGCCACAGGGGTGGATTTCATCAGCGTGGGCGCTCTGACCCATTCGGTCAAGGCCCTGGACATCAGTATGAACATACAGCTTACTCCGGAGTATCTGACCAAGGCCATAAAGGAGTTGAAACAGAAGCACAATGCCGTGATTCTCGCGCATTACTATGTTCCTGCCCAGGTGCAGGATGTGGCAGACTTCGTGGGAGACTCTCTCGAACTTTCCCGCAAGGCCGCTCAGACAGACGCGGATATGATCGTGTTCTGCGGCGTGAGGTTCATGGCCGAGACAGCCGCCGTGCTTTCCCCCGGAAAGACGGTCCTCATTCCGGTGCCTGACGCCGGATGCTCGCTGGCGGGCAGCATAGAGGGGGAGGACCTGCAGGCCTGGAAGAAACGTCATCCGGACGGTACGGTCATCTCCTATGTCAATACCGACGCCCGGACCAAGGCTGCTGCGGATATCTGCTGTACATCGGCCAATGCCGTGAAAGTGGCTGAGGCAGTGGCGGCAGGGGCTAAGGGCAGAAGTATCCTCTTCGTCCCCGACCGCAATCTGGGCGCATACGTCAATTCAGTCGCCGGACTCAGAATGGAGCTCTGGAAAGGCTGCTGCCACGTGCACGAGCGCATCATCTCCAAATTGGTGGAGGAGGCCCTGGCCAAATATCCCGAGGCCGAGATCCTGATCCATCCGGAGGCAGCCTGCTCCGCAGATCCCAAGATTACGGGCAATCCCCGCTGCTTCTTCTATTCCACCTCCGGCATCATCCGCCACGTCCGGGAGTCGGAGCGCCGCCAGTTCGTCATAGCTACGGAACTGGGAGTGATGCACCGCCTCAGTCAGGAAGCGCCCGGAAAGGAACTTATCCCCCTGTCGGAGACTCTCGTCTGCGAGGACATGAAGAAGGTGACCCTGCTCTCTCTCTTCGAGACTCTGCTGCATCAGAACCCCCGCAAAACAGTAACGCTGCCCTCCGAGACAGCTCAGAAGGCAGCGTCGCCTGTGCAGAAAATGCTGGAATTATAGATTCTCGGCGATCAGGGCGCGGATTTCCCGTTTCGCGGCCTTCCATCGCGGAATATCAATTTTAGGTCCCACCACCTCCACTACTTTGGAGGCGGTGATGGAGCCTACCCGTCCGCATATATCTAACGGCATGCCTAAGGCATGGGCGTAGAGGAAACCGGCGGCATAGAGGTCTCCGGCTCCGGTGGCGTCCTTGACATCGGCCGGGCAGGCCTCGATGTGGTGGAACTCGTCCCCGCTCCTGATGTATGAGCCTCTGGCGCCTATCTTCACGACGGCGATGTCGCACATGCCGGCGATGATGTCCACCGCCTCGCGGGGCTCGTGCCGGGTGAAGCTTTCGGCTTCGGTCTCATTGGCAAATACTATGTCTACGTACTGCTCCACGATGTCGTGGAGAAAGGTGTCGTTGGACTCCACCACGTTGTAGGAGGCCATGTCTATGGCGATGTAGCAGCCGGCCTCCCGGGCAAGCCTTACGGCCTGCCTCAGGAGCTGCTGGTTCTGCACTAAATATCCTTCGATGAAGAAGTAGTCGTAGCCGGAGAAATATTCCGGTCTAAGGTCCTCGGGACAGAGTTCCAGGGCTGCGCCGAGATATGTGGCGAAGGTCCTTTCTGCGTTAGGCGGGGTGATGAAGACGGAGGCCCGTCCGGAGTCTTCCTTTCCGGTCAGGAGTATCGACTTGATGCCGTTGCGCTCCTGGTCCGAGCGGTAGAGGGCGCCGACCTCGTCGTCTCCCACCTTGCCGATGAAGCCGGAGGGCATGCCGAAGACTGCTGTGCCGGTGATGGTGTTGCCGGCCGCGCCGCCTGCGACGTACTGCGCTCCCATTTTCTTGAGCACCTGCCAGATCTTGTTGCCGGTTTCCCGGTCGACATGCTGCATGCTCCCCACCGGCAGGTGGAAGTGCCGCAGCAGGCTGTCGTCGGGGAGCACTGCGAGTATGTCGGTCAGGGCGTTGCCTATTCCGAGGATTGATTTCATTCTTTGGCCCGGATTACTTGTCGTTGTTCAACTGGCGGATATCCACGTCGTTCTCGTAGTCTCCGATGAGATAGCGGCTGTAGAAGTCGGCCATCTTCCAGAAGAAGTATTCGTTCATGTCGCCGAATCCGTGACGCTGTCCGGGCAGATATAGCATCTCGAAGCGCTTGTTGGCGCGGATGAGGGCATCGACTACGCGGGTGGTGTTGGCGGGGTGTACGTTGTTGTCCATGTCACCGTGAACGAGGAGAAGGCGGCCCTTGAGGTTCTTTGCAAACTCATGGTTGGCCTCGATGCTGTAGTTGAATGTGGTGTCGCCGTCGGCTGTAACGACCTCCTTCACACCGTGATGGGTCTCGCTCCACCAGCGGTTGTAGATGTTGTTGTCGTGGTTGCCGGCGCAGGATACGGCTACCTTGTAGAAGTCAGGGTAGGTGAGGATGGCTGCCGTCGACATGAATCCGCCGCCGGAGTGGCCGTGGATTCCGACCTTGTTGATATCCATGTACTTGCGCTCGGCGGCAAGGTTCTGAATCACATACTTGTGGTCAGCCAGAGGATAGTGGCGCATGTCACCGTATCCGTAGTTGTGATACCATTTCGAGCGGTCGGGATGACCTCCTCTGTGGCCCACGGTCACTACTATGAAGCCGAGCTGGGCCAGACGGTCCACGCGGGTCATGTTGCCGTTCCAGGTATAGTTGGTGGACTCTACCTGGGGACCGGGATATACGTACTCGATGATAGGATAGAGTTTGGTGGAGTCGAAGTCGAAGGGCTTGTAGATGACACCCCAGAGGTCGGTCACACCGTCAGCGGCCTTTGCCTTGAAGATCTCGGGATACTTGTAGCCGGCCTTGAAGAGCAGGCTGAGGTCACATGTCTCCAGGTCCATGATCTTGGTTCCGTTTGCGCTGTAGAGAGCGTTCATGGGAGCCGCGTCCACTCTGGAGGCGTTGTTGACGAAATATTTGAGGTCATCGGGCATGTAACTGCTGTTGTAGTAGTTGCCGGGGTTGAGCATCTTGAGGCCGGAACCGTCGAGGCCTACACGGAAGATATGGTTGTAGTAGGGATTCTCGTTCTTGTCGTAGCCGTTTGCGGTGAAATATACCGTTGAATTCTTCTCGTCCACACCCATGATGGCTGACACGTGGTATGCTCCGTTGGTCAGGGGACGGATGAGCTTGCCGTCAGCACCGTGCAGGTAGAGCTGTGCCCAGCCGTTGCGCTCGGAGCGAATCACGATCTGGCCGTTCTTCATGAGCTCGAAGTCGCACACGTCGATGTAGGTGTTGAGTCTTTCCTCGATGAGCACCTGGACGGAGTCAGTGTCTATGTGGTAGATGCAGATGTCGACACGGTGCTCGTCACGGCTGGTGCGTGTGAAGTAGAATGAGTTGTTGTCACCGAGCCATACGGAGGCCACGTAATCGGCGTAGCGGTCCTTGTTGGTGTAAGGCTTGCTGTGAATGCTGAGGCTCTGGTCCTTGAAGGCCCATACGTCGATTCCCTTATGCGATTTGTCCTTCATGTCGAAGAGCATGGTGTAGGTCTTGGGACCGGGTTCTCCGGGCATCTGATACTTGTAGGTCTCGAGTTTGGGACGGGGCTCGGCGGTGGAGTTGATTACCCAGAGCTCGCCGATTTCAGTCATGTCGTATTTCTCCATTACGAAATACCTGGAGTCAGGGGACCACTGTACGTATACCCTGTATCTCTTGGTGGTATCCCTGTCATCTACTCCTGAGTAACTGCTGCCGCCGTAGGGTACTTCCTTGGTTCCGTCATCGGTAAGGGCGTACTCGACGATGGTGGAGTCCTTCTCGTCCTCCATGGCCTTGCGCAGGTTCTCCATGTCCATGTACCAGAGGTCATAACCCTTGGCATAGACTACGTAGCTGCTGTCGGGGGATATGTTGGCCCAGCGGGGGAAGTCCTTCTTCTCCTCCTGGTCGGATACATCGGTCAGTTTCCTGGTGTTGATGTCATACTCGAAGCGGAAGGTCTTTTTCTCCATCTTGGGATTGGCCTTGGCTGCTGCTGAGGTGTCCTTGTCATTCTTTACGGGCTGCTCTACCGTCGAGGGAATCTCGAAAGTGAAGGTCCTGTCGTCCTTGAGCCGGAAGTTCTGGAAAGGTATGTGCTGGGCATCGAAGGGGTCCTTGATGATCATAGTCAGCTCCATGGCGAGCTTGTCCATGTCGAAGACAGCCGTTTTGGTTTTGGCAGCGGGGTCTACAATCCAGTACTGAACGCCTTCGTGGCTCTTCCACATGTACCAGAACTTGTCGGAGTTGGGGAACCATGAGGGGCGGATGTTCTGTGAGAACACCATGCTGTTGATTTTGTTGGGCGAGAACCGCTCGGCCAGGTCGTAGTTGGCCTCGGTTACCGGGGTCTGCTGGGACCAGGCCAGGGGCGCGGTCAGGCACAGCAGGGCGATGATTGCGATAATATTGCGTTTCATAAGGTTTAGAGTTGTTTTAAAAAGCGGATGTAAATATAAAAATTATTTGATAAATCGTGGCCATTCGCCGATTTCCATGCCGTGAATATTTCCGTCGTCGATGTGGACGCGGATGGCGGTGCGTACCTGGTGGAAGCCTTGGATGCCTGCGGCACCTGGATTGACGGTGAGCATGTTGTATTTCTTGTCGAAGATGACTTTGAGGATGTGGGAGTGGCCGCAGACGAAGATGTCGGGCAGATGGGCGTTGATGAGCTGGAAGGCCTTGTAGTCGTAGCGGCCGGGGTAGCCTCCGATGTGCATCATCAGGACTCTCTTCCCTCCGCACTCGAAAAACTGTGTGTACGGGACTCTGCCGCGGACCTGAGTGCCGTCGCAGTTGCCGTAGACTCCTTTGAGCGGCTTGAAATCCGCAATCTGCAGCAGGGTCTCCTCGTTGCCGAAGTCCCCCGCGTGCCATATCTCGTCCACCGGCTCGAGGAACTTTTTCAGCGGGTCGTCGAACCAGCAGTGGGTGTCTGAAATGATTCCGATGTACATGTGTCGGTTGTCGTATTAGTGAGGGCAAATATACGGCTTTCGCGGTTTTTTTGTTTACATTTGTGCCCTGACCGTTAATTTTATTCAAATGATGACTTCTCTTCCATTCAGAATAGGCCACGGCTACGACGTGCACGCCCTTGGCGACGGGCTGGAGCTGTGGCTCGGCGGGGTGAGGATCCCGCACACCAAGGGCTGTATCGCCCACTCGGACGGGGACGTGGCCATCCACGCTCTCTGTGACGCCATGCTCGGGGCCCTGGCTCTCGGCGACATCGGTCAGCATTTTCCGGATACTTCGGAGGAGTACCGCGGCATAGACAGTAAGATCCTGCTGCAGCGGGTGGACGCCCTGGTCCGTTCCCGCGGCTATGCGGTGGCCAATGCCGACATCACCATAGCCGCACAGCGTCCCAAGCTCGCCCCCTTCGTCGTCCGGATGCGGCAGACCTTGGCCGGCATCCTCGGCGTGGACATTTCTCAGGTCTCTGTCAAAGCCACCACGACCGAGCACCTCGGCTTCACCGGCCGTGAGGAGGGCATCGCCGTCTGGGCCTCAGTCCTGCTCAATCGCTCCGACGGAGGAGATATGCAGCGGTCGAAATGACCAGGCCCTCCCACCGCTTCGCGGGGGGCCCCTCCCTCTAGAGCCGAGGGCGGCTAGTCATTTCTCGTCGCTGCATATCTCCTCCTGCTACTGCAAAGCACGCCAGATGCGTACGGTGCGGACGGCCTCTGCGACGTCGTGGACGCGGAGGATGGAGGCGCCGCGCTCGAGGGCTGCCAGGTGCAGGACCTGGGTCTGGGGCAGGGACTCCTCGGGGGTTATGCCGAGAAGGCGGTAGATCATGCTCTTGCGGGACACGCCGACGAGTATCGGACGGCCAAGGGCGGCGAAACGGTCCAGGCCGGCCAGCAGCCGGTAGTTCTGCTCCACAGTCTTGGCGAACCCGAATCCGGGGTCCGGAATCCATTCCCTGATACCGTGCTCAGCGGCCCGGCGGCCGAAATCCCCGAAGTAGGCCAGCACGTCCTCCACCACATCTTCATATTGGCACAGCGACTGCATGTCCGCCGGAGTGCCGCGCTTGTGCATCGCCACGTATTCCAGCCCCAGCCGACCCACCAGCGGCAGCATCGCCGGATCGTCCTCCCCCGCCGATATGTCATTGACCATGAACGGGCCGACCGTGTCGAAGCAGCGTTCCACGACCGAAGCCCAGTAGGTATCGACCGATATGCGGACGCCGTCCCCGAAGGCCCTGCGCACCTCCCGCAGGAAAGGCCCGAGCCTGCGCCATTCCTCCTCTGCGCCCACTCCCTGCGATCCCGGACGGGTCGAGCACGCACCTATGTCTATAATGTCGGCGCCCTCGGCCAGCATCCGCTCCGTGCGGTCGAGGGCCTTGCCTATGTCCACCTCTCCGGTGGGGCCGAGGCAGCGGCTGGAGGCAAAATAGGAGTTGTCCGTGAGATTGACGATCCCCATGACGGAAATCCTGCGGTCGGGGGAAAATGCTGCGCTGTTCATGTCCTGTGAGTCTTTAACGGACCGCCAAGATAGGAAAAAATGGAGTATCTTTGCGGGCATGGAAGTATTTTATTCAAATGATATCCGCGACGGGAGGATCCGTCTCTCTCCCGAGGAGTCCGCTCACTGCGTCAAGGTGCTCAGGCACAGGGTGGGGGATGAGGTCTACGTGAGCGGAGGGGACGGCAATCTCTACCGCTGTTGTCTCGAGGAGGCGGACAGCCGCGCGGCCGTGGCCCGGGTGCTCTCGGTCGAGGGCGGCTTCGGGACGCATCCCTACCGGCTGTGGATGGCCGTGGCTCCGACGAAGAATATCGACCGCTTCGAGTGGTTTACCGAGAAGGCTACGGAGATGGGAGTGGACCGGATCACACCCCTGCTCTGCGCCCATTCCGAGCGGAAGGTGTACAATCAGGAACGTGGGCAGAGGGTCATCGTCGCGGCCGCCAAGCAATCTCTCAAGGGGGCAGTGCCGCAGCTCGACGGACTTACTCCGTTCCGGGCCCTGATGGAGGAGGTGCGCTCGGCAGGGTTCTCCGGTAAGAAGTTCATCGCATACTGCGACAGCGATATAGCGGCGGGGCTGAATACCCGTGTGCCGCTGATGGAGGCGGTCGCCGCCTTGAAGGCCGGAGGGGAGGAGGCTGCCGGAGAGGCCCGGCCCGGGGCATTGTTCCTGATAGGGCCTGAGGGGGATTTTTCCTCGGAGGAGATCGCGGAGGCCCTGGAGGCCGGTTTCGAGCCCCTGTCCCTCGGACCCTCGCGCCTGCGCACCGAGACTGCGGCAACTCTCTGTGTGTCTGCGGTGTATATTGCACTATGCTGTATTTGAAATCTGACTTGACATGAAAAATACCGTAGACAGACCTGTGGCCGCATCGGCCTTCGCGGATTCCAAGCCGCATTACGCCATTCTGGACGGGCTGCGCGGAGTGGCCGCCCTGGTGGTGATATGGTATCACGTGTTCGAGGGCTTCGCGACCAGTCCGCTGGACCAGAAGTTCAATCACGGGTATCTGGCCGTGGACTTCTTCTTCATCCTCTCCGGCTTCGTGGTCGGATACGCTTACGATGACCGCTGGAAGGGACGGCCGGGGAACGCTTCCGGAGTCCGCGGGGGCATGAGGATAAGGGATTTCCTCAAGCGACGCCTGATCCGTCTGCATCCGATGGTGGTGCTCGGCTCGGTGCTGGGAGCGGTGACCTTCCTGATTCAGGGCTCGGTGCAGTGGAACGGGACACACGTGCCTTTCTCCGAGGCGTGGCCGTGGGCGGTGACGGTGTTCCTGGGCAGCATAGTCCTGGCGTACATCGTCCTGAAGGTGTATGACGAACCGCTGCGCAGGTGGCTGAGCCGGAAGTGGCTGTTGCAAGTGAGGTAAATTTTATCTACTTTTGTAAGTTGCAACATTAAAGAAGACAAGCGATGGGTATAAGTTTTTTCAAAGTCCCCAATCACCGCGTGTTCCACTACGAGCCCCGCTACTGGGACGAGCGGAAGGAACGCCGCGAGATGGTCAAGAACGAGACGCTCCGCGAGAAGGCCCTCCGGGAGGGCAGGGAGTGGAAGGACGAGTCCTACAGGCCCGGCATGTATATCAGCGGCAAGTTCCAGGAACAGGCCCGCAACAACAGACGCGGCTCGCTCAGCAAGAATCTCACCCGTATCATAGGACTGGTGTCGGTCGCCACCTTCCTGGCGCTTCTGTACTTTTTCGCCAAATACGCGACGATAGTCCTGGAGGGCATACGATAACAGAATACGATGCTTAGGATTCTGCCTCCCAACATATCCAACCTTATAGCCGCCGGGGAAGTGGTCCAGCGCCCTTCCTCTGTCGTCAAGGAACTTCTGGAAAATGCCATAGACGCCGGAGCCGGCTCGGTCAGCGTCATCATCGAGGATGCGGGCAAGACCCTGATCCAGGTGATCGACGACGGCTGCGGCATGACTCCGGAAGAGGCGCGGCTCTGCTTCGAGAGACACGCTACCTCCAAGATAGCGCAGGCCTCCGACCTGGACTCGATTCTTACCTACGGTTTCCGCGGGGAGGCCCTGCCCTCCATCGCGGCGGTGGCCGAGGTCACGCTCCGTACCCGCAGGAAAGGCTCCGAAACCGGCACTGAGACCGTTTTCACTCCCTCCGGCCTTGTCTCCCAGGAGGAAGCGGCCATGCCCGAGGGGACCAACATCGCCGTCCGCAACATCTTCTACAGCCTCCCGGCCAGGCGCAAGTTCCTCAAGTCGGACAATACGGAGCTGCGTCAGATCATCGCCGAGTTCTCCCACGTGGCCCTCTGCCGTCCGGACGTGGGCGTCCGCCTGTCCCACAACGGTAAGGACATCTACAACCTCAGGCGGGCCAATACCCTCAAGCAGCGCATCCTCGAGATCGAGGGCAAGGACATGGGCAAGGAACTCATCGACGTGTCCACCTCGACCCGCATCATAGAGATATCCGGCTTCGTGGGCAATCCTCAGGATGCCCGCCGCAGTGCCGGCAACCAGTATTTCTTCGTCAACGGCCGCTATTTCCGCTCTCCCTATTTTCACAAGGCGGTGATGAAGGCCTACGACAAACTCATCCCCGAGGGGACCTATCCCTCCTACTACCTCTTCTTCTCCACTCCTCCGGAGAATGTGGACGTGAACATACATCCCTCGAAGACGGAGGTCAAGTTTGAGAATGAGACAGAGATCTTCGAACTCCTTACCGCCGTGGTGCGGGAGGCTCTGGGACGGGGCTCGTTTATCCCTACGATAGATTTCGACCACGATACCCTGCCGGACATTCCGGCTCCCTCGCAGTTCCATTATTCCAAGGGGGGCGGTGGAAGTTTCGGGGGAGGACGCTCCGTATCCGGGAAGAAGGTGGACTATGGGGCGATTTTGCCGGAAACAGCTGATTTTCCGGGGCATCGTTCTACGGCTTTTGCAGCCGAGGCATTGTCCCCCGCTGAACCGGATGTCGCCGGTTCCGGCCATATCTTCGAGGACAGCGGAACGGCCGGAAGCGGAGCGGGGGTCCTTCAGATTTCCAGCCGCTACATTGCGACCCCCATGCGCTCCGGCCTGCTGATAGTGGACGTGCGCAGGGCCAGGGAGCGGATATTCTACGAGAGATACCTGAGGCAGCTGGACGACAGCTCGCCCATTTCCCATCAGGTACTCTTCCCGTGTGCGGTGACCCTTCCGCCCGAGCGGTACCATCTGCTGATGGAAGACCCCGGAAGGCTGCGGCAGCTGGGATTCGACATTGAGGATGCAGGGGATTTCACCATATCCGTCAAAGGACTGCCCGAAGGGTTCGGTACGGACGGGGAGGCTGTGCGGAAGGCTGTGGATGACATAGTGGCAGCGCTGATGGATGCCGGACCGGATGGCCTCGTAAAGGCCTCTGCGAGGGAGGAAATGGCCCGTAAACTGGCCCGTGCCGCCGTTTCGGGGACTGACACCCGGATATCGGGAGATGAGGCACGACTTTTGGTAGATACCTTGTTTTCCTGCGCAGAGCCCGAGATTTCGCCGGCCGGCCGCAGGTGTATGTTTATATTGACAGAACAAGACATAGAGAGACATTTATGAATTACGGCTATTACCGACCCGGACTGCCCTTTGTAGTCAAGAACCTGATAATCATCAACGCGATAGTCTTCGTCGTCACGATGTTCGCCCAGAACTTCATGTACGGGACATTCTCGCTCTTCTATTTCACCTCGCCCTTCTTCAAGCCCTTCCAGCTGATTACCTACATGTTCATGCACGGGGGCTTCTGGCACATCTTCTTCAATATGTTCTCGCTGTACATGTTCGGCAGCGTGCTGGAGAACTACTGGGGCGGGAAGAAATTCTTCCTCTACTACATGGTCTGCGGTATCGGCGCGGGCCTGATCAACGAGCTGGTGATGTATCTGCAGATCGCTTTCGCCGAGACTCCCGGACTGGTCGAGGCCGCCATCAACCGCGTGCCCACCGTCGGTGCCTCGGGCGCCATCTACGGTCTGCTGCTGGCCTACGGCATGATGTTCCCGAACAATGTGCTGCAGTTCGTCTTCCCTCCCGTCGCCATGAAGGCCAAGTGGATGGTCATCATCTTCGGTGCCATCGAACTCATATCGGGCCTGTCCGGCAGGGGCGGCAATGTGGCCCATTTCGCCCATCTCGGAGGTATGATCTTCGGTATCATCATGATACTGTACTGGAAGAAAAAGAACCGGCTGTACTCCTAGCGTGTCTTGCTTCAGATGACCCGGCGCGAATCCAGAAAGAGGCGCAGTCCTTTCCTGAGCCTATCCTTCCGGCTGGTGGCGACAGTATGCTGCATACTGCTGCTGCTCAGTTACGTGTCGGTGCTGATCGACCCGGGAATCTTCCCTCTTGCGGGATTTTTCGGCTTGTATTTCATCCCCATGCTGGCGGTCAATGTGCTGCTGCTGGTCCTGGCCCTGCTGAGATGGTCCTCCTCGGCCTGGATACCGGTCATCGCCCTGCTGCCGTCTCTGTTCTTCGTCGGGTTCTTCTTCCGTGCCGGGGACAGGAACGCGCTGCCTGAGAGCGTAGTGGCCCGCACTGACGGGCTCAAGGTGCTGACGTGGAACGTAGGAGGCTTCCGCTCGGGAGTCTCGGATGAGGTGCAGGACAATATCCGGGGAGTGACGGCCCTCGTCGCCTCGGAGTCCCCCGACGTGGTCTCTCTTCAGGAGTTCCGAACCGACGATCCCTCCGGGCTGCGGCGGATGTTTCCGGGGTATCCCCACGTGCGGGAGCATTTTTTCCAGCTGCGCAACGGGGACTATGTGGGCAATGTGACCTTCAGCCGCCTGCCTCTGCGCGGGGACGGACATCTGCCGTTCCGCGGTACGACCAACATGGTGCTGTACACCGATGTGGAATATGCCGGGAAGGTCCTCCGGCTGTACAATGTGCATCTGGAGTCGAACAATATCTCGCTGACCTCGCTGATACAGGACGTGCGGGGCGGGGGATATGACGAGCTGCAGCAGGAACTGGCCGAGGCACACGAAAAAGTACGCAGATCCTCGTCCCGCCGGGGCAGTCAGGTACGGGCTTTGCTAGAGGATATTTCAGGGAGCGGTCTGCCCTCGGTGATCTGCGGGGATGTCAATGATACGCCGATGTCCTACTGCTTCCGGAGCCTGCAGCATGGCCGCAAGGATACGTTCTGCGAGGCCGGCAAGGGTTTCGGAGCGACCTACAGGGTGCTGTGGCCGCTGCTCAGGATAGACTACGTCTTCGTTCCGGAGGATTTCGAGGTGCTGGAGCACAGAACGCCGCGGGTCGGGAACTCGGACCACTATCCGGTAATAGTGAAAGTACACATGTAAACATAAGAGTTATGAAAGAGAGAAAAGAACAGATCGAAGAAGCCGTAAAGGTGCTCAGGGCAGGAGGCATCCTCCTCTATCCCACTGACACTATCTGGGGCATAGGCTGCGACGCCACGGATGAGAAGGCGGTCGAGCGGGTCTTTGAGATCAAGCAGAGGGCGGACTCCAAGAGCCTCATCATTCTGGCCAGCGACATGGACATGGTGGCCCGCTACGTCCGGGAGATTCCCGAGATGGCCGTCACTGTCGAGTCTCTGAGCGACAAGCCCCTGACCATCATCTACCCCGAGGGCATCAACCTCGCCCCCAACGTCACCGCCGAGGACGGCAGCATCGCCATCCGTATCCCCAAGAACGATTTCTGCGTGGAACTTGTCCGCCGTTTCGGGAAGCCCATCGTCTCCACTTCGGCCAATGTCTCAGGCACCCCGGCCCCCCGCCGCTACATCGACATCCCCGACTCAGTCAAGGCATCTGTCAATCTGTGCATTGACCCCTCCTTCGACCAGGGCTCCACGGGCAAGGCCTCATCCATCATCAAGCTCGGACTGCACAACGAGGTCCAGGTAATCCGCGAATAAATTCAAAAATTTTTTGAATTTTGTAAAAATTGTCTACCTTTGCGCTCCGATTCCAATTGAGCTATGGTGTAATGGCAGCACGACAGATTCTGGCTCTGTAAATCTAGGTTCGACTCCTGGTAGCTCAACAAAATGATGGCGAGATAGCTCAGCTGGTTAGAGCGCATGATTCATAATCATGAGGTCCCCAGTTCAATCCTGGGTCTCGCTACTGACTTAGAGGCGCCTGAGGCCGTGTGGCTCGGGCGCTTTTCTTTTGGGTGATATTCATGATATCCGTGCCTTTTCGGAATTACTTTATCTCCAATTCCTTTTCAATTTCCTCAATTGTAGGCAGACTGCCCCGGAAATCTTTCGGCAAAGCTTGTCCCAATTCGTAGTCGGAAATTCCTATCGGTTTCTGAATATCGCGCAAGGCATATTCCGCTTTGATACGGTCCTTGGTCTTGCAGAGCAAAAGGCCAATGGTGCGGTTGTCACCTTCACGGCAAAGTATGTCATCCACGGCAGAACAGTAGAAGTTGAGCTTGCCTATATATTCTGGCATGAACTCAGTGTCTTTCAGTTCAATCACCAGATAGCGGTGCAGGAAGGTGTTGTACATCAGAATGTCGATGAAATAGTCATCCCCCGACACTTCAATATGGTACTGCCGTCCCATAAAGGCGAATCCGGCCCCCATTTCAATGAGAAACTTCTCCACATGGCTGATCAGACCTATCTCCACATCTCGCTCATTATACTGGTCCGTGAAAGTCAGCATGTCGAATATGTACGGGTCTTTAAGCATTGACTTTACATCGCTTGCTTCCGGTGCCGGAAGGGTCTCGGTGAAATTGTTTGCCAAAGCCCCGTGCTTGCCGTAATGGTCAAGTTTGATAGCCTCCTGTAAATAACGGGTATTCCAGTGGGATATAATGCATTGTACCATGTACCAATACCTTGCCCGTATGTCCTTTACCTGCTGCATCAGTATCAGATTATGCGTCCAATTCAGATGCCTTACGGGAAGGGTAAAATTGTATCTGTCTAATTGCGCAATCATTGATTGCGCAATTGGCTTTGAGCCTTTGTCCGGTTGCGCAATCGCTGATTGCGTAATTGAGGACACGGCTCCTTTTACCATCGTCAGATCCTGATTGTATTCATTGAAGAACTGCATCATGCACTGCATATTACGCACAGAAAATCCTTTTATTTCAGGATAGTCGTTCTTCATATCTGCCGCCAGCCGCTGCAGGGTCTTTTTGCCCCAACCTTCGGTCTCCTGACTTTGTTGCAGCATTCCACCAATGTCCCAGTACATCCGCAGCATTTCCTCATTGGCGGCATAAATCGCACGCTGTTGCGCAAGCAATACTCTCTGCTTGATCTGACGGAGTAATTTCGCATAACCATGGAAGCTATCCGCTAATGTATCATTAATTTGATAACTCATATCCTTTCTTCTATTTGATCACAAAGGTACATTTTTAATCAGACGGGGCATTAATGGTCCCAGATAATATTTCGACATTTTTACGCAGTTCCAAACAGACCTTACTGTTTTCTGCCTCCTTCCCTGTTTTTCTGTTCACCCCAAGCAACTGCGCTTGTGCCTCGTTTACCTGCTCCTGCGGCCGTGTGGCTGCGGGCGTTTTTCTTTTGGGTGATATCTATGATATCCGTGCCTTTTGATCGACTCCTTCGGAAGGAGTGGGGAGGTGGGACAGAATGGGGCAGGAGATGGTCTCACCTTTGGAAGGTGGGAGGAGTACGGTGGATTGGAATGTGTGGCGGAGGATGGTTGGCTGGATGTTGAATGGCTGGCGGAACGGACGATGTGGCTCAATATTTGCGGTTGTGGAGGGGACTATGGGAAAATCTGTAAAATATGTGGCTGTGATGATGCTGGCGGCATGCTGCGCGGGCAGTGTTCTGGCGCATGGGCAGGAGCAGGTGTCGGCAGCAGTTGCGAAAGATGTCCGGCAGCAGGAGCGGGATACGGTAGCGTCGCTGGTAGCGGAGTACGAGGCGGATATCCGTGCACTGATGGACCGGGCCGTGGAGGTCGGGATGCTGGATGAGGCCGGGCGGGATTCGGTGCTGCTGGCGGCGGGGCTGTCTTCGGCAGGCATGCCGGTCGCAGAAGGAGGGCCGGAGGCGGTGGGCCCGGACGTGCTGCGTGCAAGGGCGGGATTTCTTATGGAACTGCGGCAGGAGTGGTACGGCAGGCTGCGGGGCGAATATCTGCGGCAGGATGCGCTGACGGATCTGATCGGGGCTCCGGAGCAGATGCCGGCTTCGGCGTTTCATCCGAGATATCTTCCGCTGGATGTCGTTGAGGACAATCTGAAATGGGCGGCCAGCCGTCCCCTCGAAGTCAGCGAGATACTGGCCAGGGACCGTAGGCTGATACTCACCCGTATGATAAACGGCAGCGCTATGCCTCAGTTCCTGCGGGATCTTCGGGCACAGAATCCGGCTGTCTACTCAGTCGTGGCGATAGTAATGGGGATACTCGGCGGGGCCGGAGGCGGTTTCCTGAGCGGCTCCACGATGGAGATGCTCGTGCCGCGGCCCGTCGTAGGGGGACAGCCCTGGTTCGACGATATGATATTCCTGGACCCGAATTTCGATCCGAGGGTCTATTATCCGTCGCTCCCCGTGCCGCAGTACGACCCGGAAAATCCTTCGCACCAGTACAAGGCGGCGCTCAGAGGAGACAACGGACAGGAAATCAGAGTCGTACCCATAAGAAGCGCCGGCAGTTCCGGGCCCACGGGACCGCCGCCGGTTCAGAGGTCCAGATACGACCTCCGGTAGCGGACGGAGTTTTTGGCACGCGGTTTGCAAGAGAATAAGTCAAATAGTTTTTTCATAGGTTAAGTTTAGGTTAATAAGGAAAAAAGGACATCAGTTTCTGTGGCTGATGTCCTTTTCTCTTTTGCGCATCTCAGGCGCCCGTCCCGGTTCCTATCCGCAGTGATAGTACTTGCGGACAAGTTCCATCATCAGACCTTTGTCGCGGGCGGTCTCCTCGCGGATGTTGGCGTCGTTGTAGGCGCGGAGCATCGCGATGCGGCCGTCGATCATGCTCGGAGAGAAGACTCCCTTGGCCTCGTAGAGGGCTCGGTTCTTCTCCAGCTCGTCGGCTGACTCTGCACAGGAGGTGGGCAGCTGGGCGAGGGAGTTGAGGATGGCGGCGTTCTTATCGTCGTGGATGTTGACGTCCACGTAGGTCTTCCTGGCTATCTCGAGTGCGTCGGGCAGCTCGAAGCCGATGCGGGCGGCTGTCACCAGTCCGGCGAGCATCAGGTGGATGTCGGCCGATCCGTCGCCGGAGCGCAGCTCTACGGTCTGCTTGTCAGGCATTACGATATCGGGGTTCTGGGGCAGGCCGTTGGCGATGGCGGACATGTCGCTCTTGCCGGTCCAGCCGAGGGGTACGCGCACGAGCACGGAGCGGTTGCGGTCTCCCCAGCAGATGCTGGTGGGTGCCTCCTGGTGGGGTACGAGACGGAAGTAGGAGGTAGGGTTGGCGTTGCCGAATGCGGTCAGCGAGGAGGCGCAGGTCATGTATCCGGCGATAGCCTTGCGGGCCTCGTCGGAGAGGCGGCCGTCCTTGAGCATTACCGAATGCTCTCCGTTCATCATGCGGGTGTGGAAGTGCAGTCCGCTTCCGGCCTTTCCCTCGGTGATCTTGGGGGCGAAGGTGATGTCGAAGCCGTACTGCCATGCGAGGGTGCGGAGAATCCACTTGGCCATCACGAGCTGGTCAGCGGCGGACTCTACGGGCGATACGAGGAACTCGATCTCGTTCTGCTCGTACACCTTGCCGTCGAGGGTGAAGTTGCCGACCTCGGAGTGGGCGTACTTGATGTTGCCGCCGACCTGGGAGATGAGCTTCATGGCCTCGGTGCGGAATGCCTCGACCTTGGTGAAAGGTGTGGACTCATGGTATCCGCGCTGATTCTCCGAGGGGAAGCAGCAGTCGTCGTCATAGATGACGTAGAACTCCAGCTCGCCCATGGCCTCGAAGGTGTAGCCGGTGGTCTTCTTGAACTCCTCGTGAGCCTTGTGCAGGGTGTACTCGGGAGAGCTCTCCAGGGGCAGTCCGTCCTTGGTAAAATAGGAGCAGAGCAGTCCGAGGGTGGGAATCTCAGCGAAGGGGTCGAGGTAGGCCGTTGAGAAACGGGGAATGACGTAGAGGTCGCTCGAGCCGGCCTGGATGTAGGAGAAGAGGCTGGAGCCGTCTACTCTCTCTCCGAACGAGAGGATCAGGTCGAGATACTGGAGGCTGCTGACCGGGAAGTTGAGGGTCTTGAGCCTGCCGTCGCCCGCGATGTAGCGGAAGTTGACGACGCGGATGTCGTTGGCGGTGATGAAATTGATTATGTCCTCCTTGGTGAACTGGTCGGGGGTCTTCCCGATGGCGCTGACCAGGGGATTGATGTTGTACTTCAGGATGCTGTTGTCCATAAAAAATGAAGTTTAGTGTTTGTGTCAAATTTTAAGCAAATAAGCGTAAAATAATTGGGATTTGCAACTATTCCCGGCAGAATATTTTATCTCTTTCAGTCGGAAGGGAAGTTCCTCCGGAAAGTTATGCCCTCGGTGGATGAAAAATGCTATATTTGTAAGTATTTTTAGAAAATTTCAGATATGAATCTCAGAGGGAAAAAGACAATGCTCCTGATTCTCGCCGCAGCAGCGGTGTCAGGCCTCTCCGCACCGGCCGCTTCTGCCGGACAGGCAGGAGCCGCAGAGGAGTCAGTGAAGGAGGCCAGGCGCCTCAACCCCACATCGGCCGAGCTTATTCTCAGCGACGGCCACCGCATGACAGTGGATTTCTACGCTCCGGATATTTTCCGTCTCTTCCGGGATGACAACGGCGGCATCGTCCGCAACCCGGAGGCGGAGCCCCATGCCGATATTCTCGTGCAGAATCCCCGCCGGGGAGTGTACTATACGGTTGAGGAGACCGCCGGTTCATGGAACCTGTCCACCGGCGTGATATCGGTATCTTTCGACAAGGAGGACGGGACCATGTCCGTCAAGGACCTGCGGAGCGGCCGCTCCGCAGGTCTGCGATGCCGTGACCGTCAGCCCTGCACTTGAGTATCGTTATATGACAATCGAATAAAGTACAGAATATGAATTGTTTCAGAAAAATCTCACTGCTGCTGGTATCTCTCCTGCTTTCGGTGTCCCTTCGGGCAGCCGGGGCTGAGTCCGCAGCTCCGGTAATCAACCCTACTCCCCACGTCATTGAGATGCATCCTCAGGAAGGGACGGTGGACGTTTCCGGAGGCGTGCGCGTCATTGACCGGCAGGAGGCATTTGTCCATGATGTGGACTTTCTTGTCCACGGTGACAAGAAGTCCCTGAGACTCGAAATCGACTTTCATCCCAGAAAGGCCGTCAAGGCCGGGGCAAAGGCAGTATCGGGCGCCTATCTGCTCGATATAGAGGAGGACGGCATCTCCATCATGGCCTACGACGAGCGCGGAGCATACTACGGCCTGCAGACCCTGCGCCAGATAGTGGAGCAGCATCCGGACGGCCAGCTGCCCTGCCTCAGCATCAACGACTGGCCGGACCTGCCCGCCCGCGGAGTGGTCGAGGGATTCTACGGCACACCCTGGTCCCACCAGGCCCGTCTGTCCCTGATCGACTTCTTCGGCCGCTACAAGATGAATACCTATGTCTACGGGCCCAAGGACGACCCCTATCACAGTTCGCCCTACTGGCGCGATCCCTATCCGGCCGCTGAGGCCAGGGAGATATCGGAGCTGGTGCGCTCCTGCGGGCGCAACCGCGTGGATTTCGTCTGGGCAGTACATCCCGGTCAGGATATCCAGTGGAATGAGGAGGACTACGGCCGTCTGGTGGCTAAGTTCGAGGCAATGTACGACCTGGGTGTCAGGGCATTCGCCATCTTCTTCGATGATATCTCCGGAGAGGGCACCGATCCTATGCGACAGGTGGAACTGCTCAACCGGCTTACAGCCGAGTTCGTGGCCGTCAAGGAGGACGTGGCCCCTCTGATTATCTGCCCTACAGACTACAACCGCTCCTGGGCCAATCCTACTGACAGCGGCAGCCTGGCTGTCTACGGCCGCGAGCTCAATCCCTCTGTCCGTGTATTCTGGACAGGTGACGCGGTGTGCAGCGACGTGACCTCCTCGACCCTCAAGTGGGTGGGGGATAGGATACAGCGTCCTGCGCTGGTATGGTGGAACTTCCCCGTGACCGATTACTGCCGCAATATCGTGATGCAGGGACCGGCCTATGGTCTGGACAACAGTCTCAGCTCCAAGAATCTCTGCGGTCTGCTGAGCAACCCCATGGAGCACGCCGAGGCCTCCAGGCTGGCTCTCTACGGAGTGGCCGACTATGCCTGGAACATCAAGGACTACGATGCCCTGGCCAACTGGGAAAGGGCTCTGACCGTACTGGCCGGTGAAGAGGCGCGGGACGCCTACCGCACCTTCGCCATACACTCCTGTGACACCGAGTCCGGCTACCGCCGTGAGGAGTCCTGGGAGACAGAGACCTTCCGTATCGGGGACGACTGGACCGAGCAGCAGTACGCGGCTCTGATGGAGGATTTCGAGGAGGTGGAGAGGGTACACGCCCGGATGTCGGAGCTGTGCCGTAACGACGCCCTCATGCGCGAGCTGCATCCCTGGCTCGAGGAGTTCACCAAGCTCGGGGAGAGAGGACGCAGGACCCTCGACCTCATGAGGATATACGAGACAGGGGACAATGCCTCTTTCTGGGCCGCCTACGTGGCCAATCTGATGGATCCCGCCGACCGTGCCGCCTACGAGGCCCACAAGTCCGGCACCCTCAAGCTCCAGCCCTTCTATGAGAATGCCATGGACGATATGGTGAACGTCTTCTACCGCCGTCTGGCAGGACGCGGACCTTTCTCCTACACGGCCATCGGCTCCTTCCCCAACTCGGGGACCGTCTCCGGAAAACTGATGTTCGACGACGACTCCACCACCTACTACACCTCGGCTTACGGGCAGAAGACCGGTGACTGGATCGGAGTGGACCTCGGCATCGTCCGGGGGCTGAGGGAGGTGGTCATCCTCCAGGGCCGCAACTCGACTGACGATGTGGACTATTTCGACCTCGCTACCCTGGAGGCTTCCAAGGACAACCGCCTGTGGTATCCCCTCATCGACACCATAGACCATCAGTATGTCATCAAGTGGCAGGGCCGCGGCGTAGACGCCCGCTACGTCCGTCTGCGCAAGCTCGAGTCGGACAAGACCAACTGGTGCGCCATCCGTACCTTCAGCGTCAACCCCCGCCGGACCCAGGATCTGGACTTCGGGGTGCAGGCCCCGGACATCGTAAAGGCCGTATATGCCTTTGACCGCGATCCCCGTTCCTACTACACCCTGGACGGAACCCTTTCGATGGAGACTCCCTTCGGGGACGAGCGCCGCAACCTCAGGATCCTGCTGCTCAGACCTCGCGGCAGCATTGTCATCCAGCAGTACAGCTCCGACGGGATACGTCTCGGGGAGACGGTCACCGATGAGTACTACCTGGAACTGAGCCTCGACCCCCGCACCGCCAGAGTGAGCGTCGAGGGCACAGCCGATATATTCGAGATTCTGTAATCCATTGAACCTTACTGTATGAAAAAGACCATAACAACCATACTCCTGGCCCTGACAGCAGCCGTTACGGTGCTTGGCGCCCGGACCTACAGCTGTATAGTCCCCCGCCCCCTGAGCATTGAACCCGGTGAGGGTCAGCTGCTGCTTGAAAAGGGGACGGCCCTGTATGCCTCCCCCGGCCTGGACTTCGAGACGGCCTTCCTGAAGGAGCGCCTCGGAAGTGTGCTGGCATTTGACATTCCCGTGGTGAAGACTCCTTCGGAAGGGGGCATCAGCCTGGTCCTGACCGAAGGATACGGCCCCGAGGCGTATTCGCTGAGAGTGAATGCGGAGGGGGTGCGGATAGAGGCCTCGGCATCCGCCGGAATATTCTACGGAGTGCAGACCCTCCTGCAGATGCTGCCTCCCGCCGTGTACGGGGATACCTCTCTGGAACTCACCCGCTGTGCCCTGGATGCGGTGACGGTCGATGACTCGCCCCGCTACGGCTACCGCGGAACGATGCTGGACGTTTCCCGCACATTCTACGACACTGACCATGTGCTCCGGCTCATCGACTGGATGGCGGCCCATAAGCTCAACCGCTTCCACTGGCATCTGGCCGACGACAACGGCTGGAGGATAGAGATACGCAAGTACCCTGAGCTCACGGAGAAAGGAGCCTGGAGGGGAGACGCGGAGGTGAGCCCCGCCGCCTACGGTCAGGGACACGGCCGCTACGGAGGATACTACACTCAGAAAGAGATACGTCAGGTGGTGAAGTATGCCGCCGACCGTCATATTGAGATCATCCCGGAGATAGACCTGCCGGGGCACAGCCGCTCCCTGGTGGGAGTGTTCCCGGAGATGGCCTGCCCGGTGGACGTGCCGTATATCAGCGCCAACGGGGAGACCGACAACGTGCTCTGCGTGGCCCGCGAGGAGAATTACCGGATGCTGCGCGACATATTCAAGGAGATAGCCTCGCTCTTCCCCTCGGAGTACATCCATATCGGTGGGGACGAGGTGGACCATACCCCCTGGAACAACTGCCCGCACTGCCAGGCTCTGGCCCGGGAGCAGGGACTGGAGGGACCGCAGGAGATTCACAGCCACTTCGTGTACCGTCTGGAGGACATCATCCACGGACTGGGCAAGAAGATGGCCGGCTGGGATGAGATAGTCATCTCCGACGCCCGCTACGACACCTCCTCGATGGTGTACGCCTGGAGGAGCGTCAAGAGCGGACGGATGTCGGTGGACAAGGGCTACCGGACCGTGGTCCAGATAGGGGAGTTCTGCTATCTCGACATGAAGCAGTCGCGAGCCGAGAGGGGACACAGTTGGGCAGGGATAGTGCCCCTGTCGAAGACCTATTCCCTGGAGCCGGACGAAATACTGGTGGGGGCTCCCGCCGACAGTGCTCTGATAGTCGGGGTGCAGGCCGGTCTGTGGGGCGAGCTGCTGGCATGGCCGCCGAGGCTGATGGAGTATCAGCTCTTTCCCCGTCTGTGCGCCCTGGCCGAGGTGGGCTGGAGCAGCAGGGATAGCCGGGATTTCGCCGATTTCGAGCGGAGGCTGTACGGGGAGCATTTTTCCCGTCTGTACAATATGGGCATCGCCTTCCGCGTGGCGCCTCCCGAGGTGGTCTATGACAGCCTCAGCGGCAGCCTGCGGGTAAGGCCTCCCCATCCTTCGGCGGTGGTGCGGTATGCGGTGGACGGCGCTCCGACTTCTGCCTCGCCGGTATGCCGCGGAGAGGTCGTGACGGATGCTCCGGAGCGGATGCGCTTCGCTACATTCTTCGGAGACGGGTTGAGGAGTATTGCCGTGGGCGCCTCCAACATTGACCTTTATCACTACATTGACCCTGAGATGACGGTGGAGAGCAATTTCCCCCTGCTCGAGGGCAATCTGGAGAGTCTGGCCCGCCGCGGCGGCACCGGATATTCGGACCGGGTGCTGCGGGAAGGGGACGTGCTGACCTATAGGATGGCCTCGCCGGTGGAATGCAGCCGGATCACGGTGTCCAGCGGAGCACCCTCGTCGGGGATGTTCTATGTGACTGACGCTTACGTGGAGTATGAGACGGAGGACGGAACTGTGGTGAGGGCCGGAGACCTGTACCACGGAGAACTGAGCTTCGAGCCGTCCGCGCCCGTGACTCAGGTGCGGATCGTGATGACGGACTCCAATGACGGCTATACGGCTGTCTTCCATGGATTGAGAATTGAGAAATAATAAGATATATGAAAGGATATAAACTGAGACTGATTCTACTGAGCTTCCTGGAGTTTGCGGTATGGGGGGCTTATCTGACCAGCCAGGGACGTTATCTGGCCGGAGTGGGGTTCGGGGAGAGGATAGGTATGTTCTACGCTATCCAGGGCATAGTGTCGATATTCATGCCCGCCATCATGGGTATCATAGCGGACAAATGGATTCCGGCGCAGAGGCTGCTGGGTATCTGCCACGCTCTGGCGGGTGCGGCCATGATAGGGGCAGGTATCTACGGCGTGGCGGCCGGGGAGGCGGTGCAGTACGGTACCCTTTTCGGGCTGTATGCGGTAAGCATCGCCTTCTTCATGCCTACCATCGCTATTTCCAACTCGGTGGCCTACACCATCCTCGAGAAGGTCGGAAAGGACCCCGTCAAGGACTTCCCGCCGATCAGGGTCTGGGGTACGGTGGGCTTTATCTGCTCGATGTGGTTCGTGGACCTGGTGCACTTCCGCGGTGCGGCGATGCAGGAGACCTCCATGCAGTATGTGGTGTCCGGAGCGCTGAGTATCGTGCTGGCTCTCTATACGCTTACCCTGCCTGAATGCCCTGTGA
>ULKV01010299.1_pt1 | contig 51271 bp, 49 predicted proteins | sample 1951241 | NCBI WGS metagenome assembly ULKV01 (sample SAMEA4835509, study PRJEB28245) | human gut metagenome | biome: gut microbiome; material: fecal sample | place: Denmark | collected 2008
TGGTTGGTGTAGGGCGAGAGGAACTGCGAGATGAGATAGCCGTGGCCGGCATGTATCTCGACGGCATCGAATCCTCCGTCTTTTGCGATGCGCACTGCATTGCCGAAGTCCTTGACTATCTGCAGTATCTCGTCCTCGCGCAGGCCGTGTACGAAGGTAGGGGAGTACAGGTTGAATCCGCTGGATGCTCCTACTGGTCTCTGTCCGCAGTACATCCTGTGGGACATATTGCCGCAGTGTCCGAGCTGTATGCAGGCCTTGGCTCCTGCCGCATGTATTGAGTCGGTCAGGTCTCTCAGGCCGGGGATGATCTCGGGACGCATCCAGAGCTGGCGGTGGAACGAGAGGCCGCTCTTGTTGATGGAGGCGTAGGCTACGGAGGTCATCCCGACTCCGCCGCGGGCCACTGCCGTATGGTAGTCCTTGAGCTGTTGCGTGGGGACATGCCCGTCGCACATGCCTTCGTATGCAGAGGCGCGTATGACGCGGTTCTTAATTTCTATCGGGCCTATCTTGGCCGGAGTGAAGAGCAGTGATTCCATGTCTAATATATAAAAGGTATGAGTCGTTTGCGTTTGAGTGAGGTGAATTCCTCACCGAATTCCCTGGCGTATTTTTCGTACAGGGAGTTGGCCCTCGGAGCGAGGTTGGCGAAAGTCCACATGCAGAAGATGGCTCCCGGCAGGGACCAGGTCAGTATCGCGAAGCCGAACCACTCGGTAATCTCACCATAGTAGTTGGCCGAAGATACGTAGCGGAACATGCCTCCCCGTGGAATGTAGTGTCTGGTGTCACCGGGCTTGCGCAGGTGGCGTATGATGTAGTCGGAATGCAGGTTGACCACCATGCCGAAGATGAATATCAGGGCTCCGATGATGAACTGCGGTGACAGAAGCCACTCGGGAGTGTAGCGTCCCTCGGGGGCAATGACGAAGAGCCAGCCGCAGATCAGGTAGGCGTTCACCACGTTGAAGACGGCTCCCATGAGCACGACTGAGACCGGTATCCGGCTCTTGCCCCTCATCAGGAAGGGGTAGATGAGGGAACGCTGTATGTAGTGCACAAGCAGGAAGGACACTAGGATGAAGGCCGTGATATTCTCCCAGCCGCGTGCGGGTATGATGATCAGCAGAGACGCTATCAGCACGGGAATCTCCATGATAATCCAGCCCAGCTTGTTGTCTATCATGGGACCCCAGCCCTTGGAACGGAGGTATCCGTAGCCTGCCTTGAAGTACTGCAGGGCCACGAAGACCACTACGGCCAGGACGATCATCACTCGCTCTACGATGTGGAAGAAGTGTGGGGTGAATATTGTCAGTTCGTTCAGATTCACGGTTGCAGGTTTTAATACGGTTAATAATTCTGGATAATTTCAATTAAGGTTTAAGACGTACGGCAGTCTGGAATACAGGCTTGTCTCCGCAGCGTCCCTCCACGAAGAATTCTCCGGTAGCGGTGGAGGCGCGGTAGAGGTCAACCCGGTCGCCCAGGCGGGTCTCGTGGTTGAAGTTGATCTGATAGGAGTCAATGCCGCCTCTCTTCTGCAGCTCGTCGGAGGGAATGGTGTCGAAAGCCCATTCAATGTATTTTGCATTGTTGGTATGGGCATTGAAGTCAATGTCGGAGTACAGGACCTCGTGCGTCCGGACGAGCTCCATCCCTTCGGAGGGAGTTGTCAGCTTGCCGCAGGCCTCGGCTATGGCGTTGCGGTCGAGGGCTGTGGTGAGGCTCTTTTCACCCAGAATGTGGTCGGGGCGCAGCATTCTCCTGGTATTTACGTCGATGAGCAGCCAGGAACTGGTAGCCTGAATCAACGGTCCGCCGCCATCTGTGCCGGATACCTCGAAGTCCCTGAGGGAGAATACGCCTTCGCGGCCCTTGTGCCAGGTGGTCAGCTCCACCTCGTCCTCCCACTTGGGAGACCGGAGGTAGACGACCTTCATTCTGGAGAGTACCCAGACGATATTGTCCTTTATGAGGTCGGAGTAGCCGAAACCGATGCTGGAGGCGTGGTAATTGGCTATTTCCTGTGCCTGCGTCATGAAAGAGAATGCCTTGTAGCTCTTGCGGATGTCCACGTCGCAGGTACAGATTCTGTATCTTATTGTATGACTTTTCATTCAGAGATAAGGTTGAAAAAATATCTTGCAAAGATAGTTTTTTTGCATTAACTTTGTACCCCCGTAAGTAAATAATATAGTATGTCTGCAAAATATGTTTTCGTTACGGGAGGTGTCGTATCCTCGTTAGGAAAAGGCATCATTTCCTCTTCATTAGCCAAGCTGCTTCAGTCCAGGGGACTGCGGGTCACCATCCAGAAGTTCGACCCCTATCTCAACGTGGACCCCGGCACGCTGAATCCCTACGAGCACGGAGAGTGCTTTGTCACCGAGGACGGGGCCGAGACCGACCTGGACCTGGGTCATTATGAGAGATTTCTCAATATCTACACATCCCGCGCGAACAACGTCACCACCGGTAAGATCTACCGCACAGTCATCGACAAGGAGCGTCAGGGAGCATACCTGGGCAAGACCGTCCAGATCATCCCCCATATCACCGACGAGATCAAGCGCCGCATGCTGCTGCTGGGCAAGAGCGGACAGTACGACGTGATTATCACCGAGATAGGCGGTACCGTCGGAGACATCGAGTCCCTGCCGTTCATCGAGGCCATGAGGCAGCTGCAGTGGGAGCTTCCCGACGAGGACTGTCTGGTGATTCACCTGACCCTGGTGCCCTATCTGAGTGCGGCCAAGGAACTGAAGTCGAAGCCTACCCAGCATTCTGTCAAGCTCCTGCAGCAGGACGGAGTACAGCCGGACATACTGATCTGCCGCACCGAGCACAAGCTCTCCCAGGATCTGCGCAAGAAACTGGCCCTCTTCTGCAACGTGAAGCCCAACGCCGTCATCGAGTCCATAGACGCCGATACCATATATAGAGTGCCCCTGATGATGAGGGACGAGAAACTGGACGAGATCGTCCTCGAGAAGTTCGGCCTGACCGACGTGCAGGAGCCGGACCTGGAGAAGTGGGAGAACTTCCTTTCCCAGCTGGCCAACCCCACATCCCGCATCACCATCGCCCTGGTCGGCAAGTACGTAGAGCTCCAGGACGCCTACAAGTCGATTCTCGAGTCCTTCATCCACGCCGGAGCCGCCAACCACTGCAAGGTCAAGGTGGTGCCCATCCACAGCGAATACCTCACCGAGGACAATGTGGAGGAGAAACTGGCCGGCATGGACGGTATCCTCATCGCTCCCGGTTTCGGAGAGAGGGGACTGGAGGGCAAGATCAAGGCCGTCCGCTATGCCCGTGAGAGGGGAGTGCCCTTCTTCGGCATCTGTCTTGGCATGCAGATGGCCGTAGTGGAGTACGCCCGCAACGTACTGGGTCTGGCCGACGCCATGACCACCGAGGTGGAGGCCAACACCCCCAACCCCGTCATCGACCTGATGGCCGACCAGAAGACCACCACCGTCAAGGGCGGCACCATGCGTCTGGGCGCCTACAAGTGTCTGGTGGACGAGGACTCCCTGGCCTACCGCATCTACGGCAAGCCCCTTATCAGCGAGCGTCACCGTCACCGCTACGAGCTCAACAACGACTACGTGGAGCGTCTCAACGCCGCCGGCATGCGCATCTCCGGCCGCAACCCGGAGACCGGCCTGGCCGAGATAGTCGAGATACCCTCGCACCCTTTCTTTATAGGAGTGCAGTTCCATCCCGAATACAAGAGTACCCCCGAGAATCCCCAGCCGATTTTCAAAGCCTTCGTCAAGGCTTCCATGGAGTACCACGACAGGCATAATACCGAAGGAGGCTCCGAGCGATGACCGGCCGGAAGTTCCTTATACCGGCGGCCGCCCTCCTGGCAGCTGCCGTTTTTACCGGATTTGCCTCCAGAGTACATTCCTCCGCACCAGTCCCTCAGAGTGATGCCGTCCGCTATGAGATAGCCTCCAAGGAGGAGATACGCCACGACCTCTCGGCCTACACCCAGGGCCTGTTCTTCCATGACGGAAAACTCTACGAGAGTACCGGCCAGTACGGCGAGTCCTCCTTCCGTGAGGTGGACCCCGCCACGGGCAAGGTGCTCAGGCAGGAAGTGCTGGCGGCCAACCTTTTCGGCGAGGGCTCCTGTGTCTTCGACGGGAGGGCCTACATCCTCACCTGGTACGAGGGCACGTGCCTGGTTTACGACATAGCCTCGTTCACCAAGCTGGCCGAGCTGGCATACCAGGGCCAGGGCTGGGGACTGACCACCGACGGACGGTCCCTGATCATGAGCGACGGCTCTTCCAGACTGTCCTTCCGCGACCCCGTGACCTTCATCGAGCAGAGGACCCTGACTGTCCGGGACGGAGGAGTGGAGGTGCAGTATATCAATGAACTGGAGTACATCGACGGGAAGATCTGGGCCAATGTCTACGGCCTCGACGAGATTTTCATCATCGACCCCGTATCGGGGCAGGTGACCGGCAAGGTGGACTGCCGCGGACTGCTGGACGCGCGTTACCGCACCACTGCCGTGGATGTGCTCAACGGCATAGCGTGGAACCCCGCTGACGGGTCCCTTTATCTTACCGGGAAGTATTGGCCCCGAATGTATAAAGTAACCATAAAGGAAAAATAAATGAGCAATTTCAGGATACGGGCCCTGCAGGAGTTTTCCACGCACAGGGCCGAGCGGTTCTTCGAGGAGAACCGGCCGGTGTCCGAGTACTTCGGACAGAATGTGTTCACCATGGAGAGGATGCGCAAGTACCTCTCTCCCGATGCCTACGCTCACGTGCAGTCCTCCATCCGCGAGGGAACGAGCATTGACCGCCGCTTCGCCGACCAGATAGCCGCCGGCATGAAGGCCTGGGCCGTGGAGATGGGAGCCACCCATTACACCCACTGGTTCCATCCCATGACCGACTCTACCGCAGAGAAGCATGAGGCCTTTATCGACCGTGATTCCGAGGGACATGTCTTCGAGACATTCAAGGGCAACACTCTCGTGCAGCAGGAGTCCGACGGCTCCAGCTTCCCCAACGGAGGCCTCCGCAATACATTCGAGGCCCGTGGCTATACCGCCTGGGATCCGAGTTCTCCCGCATTTATCCTGGACAGTACCCTTTGCATTCCTACAGTATTTGTCGCCTATACCGGCGAGTCCCTGGACATGAAACTCCCTCTGCTCAAGTCCCTGAGGGCTTTGGACCGGGCAGCCGTGGACGTGGTGCACCTCTTTGACCGTAACATAAGGAAAGTCAATGTGATGCTGGGACCGGAACAGGAATACTTCCTGGTCGATGACGCATTCTACCGTGCCAGGCCTGACCTCCAGATCTGCAACCGTACCCTTCTGGGGCATACCGCCGCCAAGGACCAGCAGCTGGAGGACCATTATTTCGGCACCATCCCCTCGAGGACCATGGCATTCATGAAGGACTTCGAGGTCAATGCATACAAGCTCGGAATTCTGCTCAAGACCCGTCACAACGAGGTGGCTCCCAATCAGTTCGAGTGTGCGCCGCTCTACTGTGAGGCCAATCTGGCCATAGACCAGAACCTCATCCTCATGCTCCTGATGCGGAAAGTGGCCAAGAAGCATCATTTCAAGGTGCTCTTCCACGAGAAGCCCTTCGACGGAGTCAACGGCTCCGGCAAGCACTGCAACTGGTCCCTGGTCACCGACACGGGAGTCAACCTCCTGTCGCCTGGCCGTACTCCGAGGACCAATCTCCAGTTCCTGAGCATTTTCGTCTCTGTGATCCGGGCTGTCCAGGAGCACAGCCACCTGCTTATGTCCAGTGTGGCCTCCCTGAGCAATTCCTACCGTCTGGGCGGGCATGAGGCTCCTCCCGCGATAATGTCCGTATTCGTGGGCACTACTCTGGACAAGGTGCTCCGCAGCATCGAGGACATGAGCGACTACGGAGGGGAGGATGGAGAGAGGGCCCGTCTGAAGGTGATCAACGACATTCCTGAGATTCTGCCCGACAATACGGACCGCAACCGTACCTCGCCCTTTGCCTTTACAGGCAACCGTTTCGAGTTCAGGGCTGTAGGCTCTTCTGTCAATGTGTCGGCGCCGATGTACGTGCTCAACGCGGCGGTGGCCCGGCAGCTGGTGCGCTTCCGCTCCCTGGTGGACGAGCGTATTGCGGCGGGTGAGAAGCACGATGATGCCATCTTCAATGTCATACGGCAGTATGTCCTGGAATCCAAGGATATCCGCTTTGAGGGCAACGGCTACAGCAAGGAATGGCAGGAGGAGGCTCTGAGGCGCGGTCTGCGTCCTGTGGGCGAGGTGCCGGAGGCCAACAAAGCGCTCATCGAGCCGGCAACTGTAGAGCTGTTCTCCTCGCAGGGCATTCTGTCCGACCGCGAGCTTTACGCCCGTTATGAAGTGCAGCAGGAGACCTACACCAAGAAGCTTCAGATAGAGGCACGTGTGCTGGGAGACCTGATAGTCAATCATGTCGTGCCGACAGCCATCAAGTTCCAGAATACTCTGATAGAGAATTGCCAGGGCCTGAAGGACCTTTTCGGTGCCGAGAGGATGCGCCAGATGTGTACCTCCCAGCTGCGCATGATCGAGAAGATATCCCGCTATGTGGATTCCCTGCGCAAGGATGTGCATGACATGATAGACGAGCGCCGCAGGGCCAACCAGATTACGGATGTCACTCTTCGTGCAGAGGCCTATTGTGCATGTGTTCAGCCATATATGCAGAGGATCCGCGAGGTGTCGGACAAGCTTGAAATGCTTGTGGACGATGAGCTCTGGCCGCTGCCCAAGTACCGGGAGATGCTGCTGAGCAGATAACCGCTGCCAATGCGCAACATATTTTTTTGCTCGGTAGACAGAATGTATTATTTTTGTGGGTCAATAGGTATGACATGTCCTGATCCATCCGATTATGAAGAACGAGAGAATTGATAAACTTATATCATATTTTGCTAAGCATTACGTCAACCGTTTTTGGGTACTGCTCATAGACACTGTAACTTCTGTCGTGTCGACGCTTCTGGTTATGGGCGTGTTCGACTACTTCTCGACTATGACGGTCTCCACTGAGTATTATCTTATCGGAGCCGGCATTTCGATTGTTATATCACTCATATCCTTCTCGCTGACAAAAAGTTACGCTGGGATAGTGCGCCACACCACCATGAGGGAGATGTGGCGCATATCGTTCGCATCCATCATCAAGGGGATGCTGGCCATGGGTACGCTTTATATTCTGATAAAGTATGCCGGACTGTCTTTCATCCGCAGCAACTGGGCCCTGATGTTTGCTGTTCTGGACATGATTCTCACCCTCTTCCTGCTGATAATGGTGCGGATTCTGCTGACAAACATCTACAGTGCCCTGTCCCTTACGTCCGTGCCGGACTATTATGTCAAGAACACCCTTATTTTCGGAACTGACGACGACTCGGTCTATACCCTCAATTTCCTGGAGAAGACCCTGCATTCGTCCTACCGCTGTGCCGGATTCATTACCCACGATACCCACGACAAGAGCAAGCTGCTGTGCGGCTATAAGATTTACCATATAGACAACAAGCGGGACTTTGCCCGTCTGGTCACATCCCGCATGATCTCGGCCATAGTCTTTCCCAGCAATGTGGCTGCCCGCAACGAGCAGGACAATCTGGTCAAATTCTGCTCCGAGCGCCGCATCCAGATTCTGGTCCGTCCCTCACTGGCTACTTTCGACGAGAGCATCTTCCGCAACAAGATAAGGGAAATCAAGATAGAGGACCTGCTGGGCCGCGACGAGATCATAATAAGCATCCTCGAGATCCGCGAGTTCCTCACCGACAAGGTGGTGGTGGTCACGGGAGGTGCCGGCTCGATAGGCGGGGAGCTCTGCCGCCAGCTGGTCAACATGCCTATCCGCAAGCTGATACTGGTGGACTTCGCCGAGACGCCGATGCACAACATGCAGCTGGAGCTCCGTTCCCAGGCACCCAGGGTGGAGAAGAAGTTCGTCATAGCCGACGTACGCAACAAGGACCGCATAGATGCCCTCTTCGACAAGTACCGCCCGAACGTGGTCTTCCACGCCGCAGCATACAAGCACGTGCCCCTGATGGAGTCCAATCCCGTGGAGGCCGTGCAGGCCAATGTCTTCGGCACCAAGAATGTCGTAGACGCCTCCATCCGGTATAATGTGGAGAAGTTCGTGATGATATCCACCGACAAGGCCGTCAACCCGACCAACGTCATGGGAGCGTCCAAGCGCATAGCCGAGATATATGTCCAGACAGTAGGCAACGAGATATCCTCCGGACGGATGCCCGGCAAGACCAAGTTCGTCACCACCCGTTTCGGCAACGTGCTCGGCTCCAACGGGTCCGTCATCCCGCTCTTCAAGGAGCAGATAGCCAAGGGCGGTCCCGTCACCGTCACCGACCCCCGTATCATACGTTACTTCATGACCATCTCCGAGGCCTGCTCGCTCGTGCTGGAGGCCGCGACGATGGGAGAGGGCAACGATATATTTGTCTTCGACATGGGCGAGCCCGTGAAGATAGACGACCTGGCCAAGAAGATGATATCCCTCGCCGGCCTGCAGCTTGGCAAGGATATTGAGATAAAGTACGTGGGACTGCGTCCCGGAGAGAAACTATACGAGGAACTGCTCAAGGACGAGGAGAATACGCTGCCCACTGTCCACAAGAAGATTTTCCGGGCCAAGGTCCGCGAATACGATATGGCAGAAGTCGACAGGGAACTGGAGAACCTGCGTGTAGCTGCCCTGGGAATGAAGAAAGACGATACTGTGCTGTCGATGAAGAGCATCGTTCCCGAGTACAAGAGCGCCAACTCTCGTTACGAGAGGCTCGACTCTTGACGATTTTGAGTATCTTTGCGGTCTGATTCCGCGGGATATGTCCAGCCTGCTGTGTTCTATGATGGAGACTCAGAAAGAGTGACCGGATGGGACTCAGGAGGCGGAGCTGTAAATGGAAATGAGGTTTTGCCCGACATATAACTTCCTTGTATTAAGTTTGTTGGCCGTGTTTGCCGCGGCCGGTTGCTCTCCGCTGTCCAAGGCTCAGATAGAGGCCGTCGGCGAGCTCACTTTCCGCAGCGACACTATCTCCCGCTCCCCGGCGGTGCTGTTCGGGGAGATGTCGGAACTGAGGCTGGAGCGCGGACTGTTCTATGCGGCCTCCCTCACCTCCGGCACAGCAAGGTGTGAGGAAGTGACCGCCCTGGCAGAAACCTCGATGGACGACGAATCCCTGGTGCGCAAGGCCTCAGGCTATGTGGACGCCTTCAACAGTTACGTCCGCGCCCTGCACAGCGTGAGCGCAGAAGCCAGATGGAAAGGGATAGGAACCGAGATCCGGGGAATAGGAACCCGCGTAGATTCGGTGCTCTACAGATACAACAGACTGGATACAGGATACGAGGATATACCCATAGGATATGCGCGGATGGCCGGCCGGGTGCTGGCCTACGTGGCTGAGGAAGTGATGCAGGGCGTACAGGGCCGCGCGGTACGCAATATAGTAGTGGCGGGAGATACCCTGGTGACCGCAAGCTGCGACTCCCTGATGGCCATCCTCCGCAGCGATGAGATGAACGAACTGATCCGCCATGAGCGGGAAAGCCTTCGCGACAACTACGCCGCCTATCTGACAGCCCTGGAACTCCGCGGAGAACCCGTACCCTTTGAGAGTGACCGCCTGTACGTGGAACTGCTCCGCCGCGCCGATGAACTGCCTGACATACGCAACAGCTGCGTCTCGGCCCTGCGCTCGTTCAAGAATGCCCATGCCAAGCTGGCCGCTGATTTCGCCGCCGGAAAGAAGGAAGTCCCCGAAGAACTGTGGGATGAGGTGCTGAGGCTGAATGTGCTGGCGGCTCAGGTGTCGGAGATGCTGGAAAATTAAATTAAGATATGTAATGGAGAAGGACGGAACATATAGCCCCATATCGTCGACATCGTCGGAGAAGTCCCGGACGGCCGCTCAGCAGCCGGACCTGCTTCAGACTCTCGCTGACGTCCGTGAGGCCCTGGCCGAGTGCGACACCCTCCGTCTCGATCCCTCCCTCCCCGAGGCAGACCGCCGCGACATGGACGCCGCCGCCCTCACCCTCCGCAACCTCGAGCGCGAGCTCATCGACGCCACCTCCGAAACCCTCCTCGACCGCCTGGAGGCCGCCTCCAAACCCCTCGAGGACCTCGCCCGCGACATCCGCACCCGCGTCACCGCCATGAACGCCCCCGCCAAGGCCCTCGAGCACTTCAAGCGCCTCGCCTCCATCGCCACCCGCATCCTCCGCGAAGTCGGACGGTGGTAATATTTCACTTCATTTGGAACTTTCGGTAGAAATACATAACTTTGTGGAAACTATAATTCAAAGGTCATGGGATACGAGGAAGAGAAAAATGAGAGCAGGAGGCTGGCGGAGCCGGAAGTTGTTTATGGAGTAGATAAACGCTCAAAGGCAGCAAGCATGACCCGCAGGAAAAATATCAGACGAAATACGGAATCCGATATACAGATGGAGTTGGAGGAATGTCTCCGCATATATAGGAATGGAGGTCCAGCCACCCGCTCAGAACTGATTCCCAGAATGGAACAGTGGATGCGTTCTCACAGCGCCCCTGATGCAGTACACAAAAGGATTCAACACTCCCTAACCGCAGTCGGTGAGAGGAAAGGATACACAGAGGAAGAAGCCGATAAAGAGTTGAGGAGGGTGTTCGCATGGCTGAAGTAATCTGGGAAGAAAAGGAATACAGTCGCTTACGAGAATCTAATCCGCGCTTGGGCAAACGTATTGAAGTCGAAGGACTGGAGCAACATGAGATACGGAGCGTATTGGCGCACGAATGTTACAGACTTTACTATGTTATTGAGAACAGTCCTGATGGTGAAGCCGTGAGAATAATCGATTTGGTCGATACCCGCAGTAATCCGGAGACTTTGCCGGAAAGGCTGAAAAATGCTGTAGGAAACAAAGTTTAGTTTAACATAGATTTAAAAAAGGAGGGAAGATTATGGAAAAACAGAGAAAGGACATCAGTCCGGAAGAAACACTGACGCAGCCGTTCATAGTAGGGATACCGGACTTTAGGAGCGGAGTAGTGCTGAACTTTGAAATGGATTACATCCAGTACAAAGATCCGTACCTTTACGTATCGTACTGCCCTTGGCTGGATCTGGCAGTGTACGCCGAGACCTACCAGGACCTGATACGGAAGACTGACGAGGTGTACTGGGGACTTATCGAACGACACATAATGCGCGGCACCATCCGCGATTTCCTCATGCAGACCGGCTGCCCCTGCCGCGTCCTCAAGTTGCCGCTGGTCGATATGTCCGCAGCCCCAGGCGGGCAGGAAATTTTCAGCTGAAAACCCAGTATAAAATATCATAGACTTTACAAGTATCTTTACTATATTTGCAGAAACAAAAGGACAAGTGAGATGGGAAAAAATTTAACAATCAACCAGGTAAGAAGCAAACAGGATGTCAAAAGATTCCTGCAGCAGTTTGTGGATAGAAAGGCAGCTGTGGTAAATTGTGTCCGTGAGGGACGTCCTTTATCGGATCTGGAATCACAAGGAATCATCGTTGCGAAAATTCGGGAAATCTTAAATTAGAATATTTGGCGATGATCAATGAGGCTGTCGACATAGATGGTATGACCTTTTACGTATCTGTCATATACAATAAATAGATGAGTAATACGTATGAGTTGGCGGCAACTTCCCGAATGCACACCCGGAGGTTAAAGTCCAAATAACAAAATAGACCGAACATAGGAGAAGAATGCTCCATTCTAAGGAACTGTGATTTGCGGCTGTGAAAGAATAAACTTAAAGAGTCTTTTACAGAAATTATATAATGAACATAATACGGACATTAATAGACGGGGTCTGGATTATCGAGCCCCGCGTATTCGAGGATCCGAGAGGATACTTCTTCGAGTCCTACAATCAGAAGGAATTCGACGAGAAAATAGGTCCTGTGCGTTTTGTCCAGGACAACGAGTCGTATTCGTCCTACGGAGTGCTGCGGGGACTGCACTTCCAGAAACCTCCCTTCGCCCAGAGCAAGCTCGTAAGGGTAGTGCAGGGACGAGTCCTTGACGTTGCAGTGGACATCCGCAGGGGTTCTTCCACATACGGTCAGCACGTGGCTGTGGAGCTCTCGGGCGAGAACCACCGTCAGTTCTTCATCCCGAGGGGATTCGCCCACGGCTTCTGCGTGCTCAGCGGGACCGCCCTGTTCCAGTACAAGTGCGACAACTTCTACGCTCCCCATAGCGAGGGCGCTATCGCATGGAACGACCCTGCCCTCGGCATAGACTGGAGGATTCCCGCCGACAAGGTGCTTCTTTCGGAGAAGGACAGGCATCATCCCCTGCTGAAAGACATAGAGGATGTCTTTGATTATAACGTGAACCTTTACGAATAACCATCAACCATTAGCAAGCGATGAACATACTGGTAACCGGCGCCAACGGGCAGCTGGGTATGGAGATGCGCAATGTGTCCGCCGCCAGCACCGACAGGTACATATTTACTGATGTCGCCGAACTGGATATCACGGATGCCGATGCAGTTGACAGAACCGTCTCTTCAGAGCACGTGGACGTAATCGTCAACTGCGCCGCATACACCAATGTCGACGAGGCTGAGGACGACGAGCAGACCGCCGACCTCATCAACCACAAGGCAGTGGCAATCCTCGCATCGGCCGCAGCAAAATACGGTGCGACCCTGATCCACATATCCACGGATTACGTGTTTGACGGCCGCAGCAGCATTCCCTACAAGGAGGACGACCCGACCTCTCCCACCGGAGCCTATGGCCGCACGAAGCTTGCCGGCGAGCGTGCCGTTATCGAATCCGGCTGCCGGTACCTGATATTCCGCACGGCCTGGCTCTATTCCCCTTACGGCAAGAACTTCGTGAAGACGATGATGAAGCTGACCGCCGAGAAGGACAGCCTCAGCGTCGTGTTTGACCAGGTGGGGACACCGACCTGTGCCGCCGACCTCGCAGCATTGATATACAAGGTCATCACCGACAGGATGCTGGACCGTCAGGGCATCTATCACTTTTCGAACGAAGGAGTATGCTCGTGGTATGACTTCGCGGTCGAGATTTGCGACCTTTGCGGCAATACCTGCGACATCCGTCCATGCCACAGCGATGAGTTCCCGTCCAAGGTCAAACGACCGCATTTTTCAGTTCTGGACAAAGCAAAGGTAAAAGATGCATTTGGTTTCGATATTTTATATTGGGAATATTCTTTGAGACATACTTTAAAGATATTAATGTTGTATTAACACATTGAAATTGTAATGCTGTAAGTATCAGGTATAAATTGATTATTAATAATGCGATAGAAAAGGCTAATGTCGGATTCTCGTACTAGAAGATCAATAAAAAATATAAAAGTTGCAACAATATTTTATATTGTAAACCTAATTCTTCAATTTTTTTCCAGAAAAATATTCCTAGATTACCTTGGTGGTGAAATTCTTGGTTTAAATACTACAGCTCAGAATTTGCTAGGCTTTTTGAATATAGCTGAACTGGGTATAGGTACGGCTGTTGCGTATAATTTGTACAAACCGTTATACAATAATAATCGCAAATCTGTCTGTGAAATAATTTCTATTCAAGGATGGCTCTACAAAAGAATAGCTATTGTTGTTATCGTTGGAGCAGTAATAATGATGGCTTTCTTTCCCCTTATTTTTGCAAAGGCGGACGTTCCTTTGTGGTACGCGTATGGAACTTTCTGTGTATTGCTGTTGGGAGCTATGTTGGGATATTTTGTAAATTATAAATTAATAATTCTATCTGCTGATCAAAAACAATATAAAATAACTTATATTGCTCAAAGTATCAAAATTATAAAAATAATATTTCAGATTTTAGTAGTAAGGTATTTCTCCAATGGATATGTCTGGTGGATGGTTTTGGAGGCAGTAGCAGCATTGTTTACTGCATACGCATTGTCAAAATGCGTAAAACATGAATATCCATGGCTAAAAACGGATATAGCATCAGGTGGACAATTAAGAAAAGTTTATCCAAATGTTATAGGGAAAACAAGACAGGTTTTCTTTCATAAAATTAGTGGATTTGTACTGACTCAAACAACACCGCTAGTAATATATGGATTTGCATCTCTGACCATGGTTGCAATTTATGGTAATTACCTAATTATAGTTACGGCGGTGATTATGTTAATGGAATCATTATTAAATGGGATAGGAGCTGGGGTTGGGAATTTGGTTGCAGAAGGAAATAAACAACAGATAAAAAAAGTCTTTTGGGAAATCACGTCTATTAGGATATGGTTAGCTCTAATTTTTTGCTTTCTATTCTATATTATGGGAGATTCATTTATTGCGTTATGGGTGGGCGAAGAATATATTTTACCTAAAGCTCCATTTATATTGATATTGTTCACAGCATTTATTCGAATGACACGCACAAATGATATTTTCATATCAGCATATGGACTTTATCAAGATGTATGGGCACCTATAGCAGAGGCTGTCTTAAATATAGGACTTTCGATACTATTAGGATATTATTATGGACTTACTGGAATTTTATCTGGAGTATTGATTAGTTTACTGGTTATAGTATGTGTATGGAAGCCTTATTTTCTTTACAATAAGGGATTTCATGAAAGTGTTAAAGAGTATGTAGTTCGATATGGTAAACTCATTTTACTTGTCCTTATTTCTTGGTTTATAGCTCGTTTTATAGTGAATAGCACAATAAATGATGTAAACACTTATTGGCAATGGATATGGAAAGGTGCAATAGTTTTTATATTAATAAGTGTTGTGTCTTTTTGTTTATTCTATTTAGCGGAAAAAAATTTCAGATCGTTAATATTTAGAGTATTGCAATATTTTAAATCTATAATGAGAAACGCAATAAAACAAACTAATGAGATTTAAGTTGCTTTGTAATAAATTAGTTAAATAAAGTGTTGTCATAAAAAGTGACGATTATGAGAGTACTATGGTTCGAGATATCAATACCAGGTAAGTATAAAAATATGAATAATCCAACGGCTGGGTGGCAGGATTCATTAGAAGAATTAGTTCGCAGGGATAAAAGATTAGAATTGTATATAGCCTTTGAGGGGAAAGAGAACGATGTTGAAAAAGTTATAGATGGTGTTACGTATATTCCTATTGCGCCCAAATACTCTTTTAGAGAGCGTTTGCGAGGAATGATATCGTGGAAAGTAAGTCGTGATAAGCTTATCCCAATGGCAGTTAAAATAGTCGAAAAAGTTCAGCCTGAAATAATTCAAGTATTTGGCTCAGAATGGTGTTGGGGACAAGTGCAATTATACACTAAAATACCAGTAGTAATTCATATGCAAGGGTCGATACCATCATATTATAATGCAAGAATGCCGCCTGATTATAGTGAACTGGATATAGTAAAATATAATGGTCTAAATTTGCGAAAACAAATTCTTTCATGGATGCAGCGTAAAAAATATACAACTTGGGTAGAGCAAGAAATCAGAACACTACAATCAGTACATTTCTATATGGGGCGTACGGAATGGGATAAAACAATTGTTAATCTATATAATTCAAAAGCCAGGTATTTCTATTGTAGTGAAGCATTGCGTCCTGCAATAGTGGATATAAAAGAAGGATGGAAATTAAATAAAGAAAAGCATACGTTTAGGATTATAACTATAGGTGTAGGAACCTTTTGGAAAGGAGTTGATACGATTTTACGAACGGCTATATTACTTAAGAAACAAGAGTTTAATTTTGAGTGGTATTTGTGTGGTGACATGTCTGTGAAAAAAGTGGTGGAATATAAAGAGAATAATACATTTGAAGAAAACAATGTTAAAATACTGGGTTTTGTGAGTGCGGATAAACTAGTTAAGTTATTGTTAGAATCAGACCTATATGTCCACACGTCATATATAGATAATAGTCCAAATTCAATTTGTGAGGCGCAGTATTTGGGCTTACCAATAATTTCTACTTACGTGGGAGGTATACCGTCATTAATTGAAAATGGAAAAGAAGGTGTGCTAATACCTGCGAATGACCCTTTTATGTTAACTGAGAAAATACTGCAGTACTCCAATAATATAGTCGCTTATATGTCTATGGGTAAAGCGTCAAGACAAAGAGCAATGGAACGTCATAATCCAATAAAAATAATGAAAGATTTAATCTCTTGCTATCAGACAATTATTGAAGATACTAAAGCATGAGGATTATGTGATTGGTCTTACCCACAATAAGGAAAGACGAGGCATTAATATTAATGTATAAATATACCTGTCTTAATAACTCGAATTCAGTCAGAACATATCGATGATTAAATGTAAATTCATAATTAGCCAAGCATTAAGGAGCTATTATACATCATTTTTATATTGCTTAAGTAAAAGAATTATTAATTATGTCAGAAAGAGTTGTGATGTGGCTAGAAGTGAATGGAATAGTTTGAAATTCAGAAAAGTAGGAGATGGGTTCTGGTTCGGAAAGGACATATGTGTTAAAGGAGGGAAGTATATTGGATTCGGAAATAATGTTTCTTTTGGGAATCATTGTATAATAACAGCATGGGATAATTATGCAGGGGATATGCTTACACCCAAAATAGAAATTGGTAATAATTGTTGTTTTGGAGAATATAATCATATCACATCAACCAATCATATTGTTATAGGAGATGGTGTGTTGACTGGGAGATGGGTAACTATAACAGATAATTCGCATGGGAAAACGGATTATGCTTCAATGTGCGAAATCCCGGTAAATCGAAAGATATATTCAAAGGGTCCTGTAATTATAGGTAAAAATGTTTGGATAGGTGATAAGGCTACAATTTTGCCAGGAGTGATTATCGGAGATGGCGTTGTAATTGCAGCAAATGCTGTTGTTACTAAAAGTGTTCCTTCATTTACAGTTGTTGGAGGAAATCCTGCAAGAATTTTAAAATGAAATTAAAAAAACAATCCAAATGTTAAATCCACGAATAATCGCATTTTATCTTCCTCAATATCATCCTACCCCTGATAATGATAAATGGTGGGGGAAAGGGTTTACGGAGTGGACGAATGTAGGAAGAGCTAAGCCTTTATTTAGAGGCCATTATCAACCTAAAGTGCCAGCAGACCTAGGATATTATGATTTACGATTGCCAGAGGTACAAGAGGCACAGGCAGAATTGGCGAAAGAGGCTGGTGTTGAAGGTTTTTGTTATTTTCATTATTGGTTCGGAAATGGTAAGCAAGAACTTGAAATGCCATTTAATCGTGTTTTAAAGACAGGTAAACCCGATTTTCCTTTTTGTCTGTGTTGGGCAAATGAGTCATGGCATTCTAAGTTTTGGGATTATACAGGAAAAGCATATTCTAAAAAACTTTTAGTAGAGCAAAAATATTTAGGTCAAGAAGATAATATAAAACATTTTTATAATCTTCTGCCAGCATTTAAAGATAAGCGTTATATCACAGTTGACGGTAAAGTCTTATTTATGATATATGCACCATTTGAATTTAAAAATGTTAGTGGATTTATCAAAGAATGGAGGGACTTAGCAAAACAAAACGGTTTGAGCGGAATTCATTTTGTCGCAAATTTGAAAGGTTACGCGCCAGAGATGTGTAGGGAGAAAATAGAAGAAATTATTCGTATGGGTTTTGATGCTGTAAATACAGTAAGATTGTTGGATGATTACCCAAGCGTATATTATAAGCTTAAGAGAAGAATACTTAGAACTTTTATGAGAAAAGGAACGCCTAGGATAACAAAGTATAAAAAAAAATATCCAGCCTTTATAAGTGCGGATGATAAGTTGGAATATGTTTATCCTTCAATGATACCAAACTGGGATCATAGTCCCAGAAGTGGAGCAAATGCATATATATTGACCGGAAGCACACCTGAGCTTTTTCAACGGCATGCTGAGGATGTTTTAGATTTAGTAGCAGAGAAAAAAAATCAAATAATTTTTTTGAAATCATGGAATGAGTGGGGGGAAGGAAATTATATGGAACCTGATTTGAAGTTTGGCAAAGGGTATATAAATGCATTAAAAAATGCAATTATAAAAATGAGTCAGCGTTATAACTAAAAAGTTATACTGCATCAAAAATTGATCGCAAATAATGTGATTGTATTAATTCTGATAAAGCGAAATGAATGTCAACCTTTAAAGATAAAGTATTGCTTATTACCGGCGGTACCGGCAGCTTCGGCAACGCCGTGCTCAGAAGATTTCTTGACAGCGACATCCGTGAGATCCGCATCTTCTCCCGCGACGAGAAGAAGCAGGACGACATGCGCCATCACCTTCAGACGCAGTATCCGGCACAGTCAGGCAAGGTGAAGTTCTACATCGGCAACGTCCGTGACAAACAGTCGGTGGACGTCGCCATGCGCGGCGTGGACTACGTATTTTCGGCAGCGGCATTGAAGCAGGTTCCCTCGTGCGAGTTCTTCCCGATGGAGGCCACGCGCACCAACGTGGAGGGCACCGAAAACGTGCTCCTCTCGGCCATCGAACACGGTGTGAAGAACGTCGTGGTGCTATCCACCGACAAAGCCGCGTATCCCATCAACGCCATGGGCATATCGAAGGCCCTGATGGAGAAGGTGGCCATAGCCAAGGGCCGCGAGCTGGGCGAGGGCGCGGCTACTACAATCTGCTGTACGCGCTATGGCAATGTAATGGCCAGCCGCGGCAGCGTGATCCCCCTGTGGGTTGAGCAGATGATGGAGGGGCTGCCGATAACGATCACTGACCCTAACATGACGCGCTTCATGATGACCCTGGACGACGCGGTGGACCTCGTGATATACGCCTTCGAGCACGGCCACAACGGTGACCTGTTCGTGCAGAAAGCTCCAGCAGCAACTCTTGCGACCCTGGCCCAGGCATTAAAGGAAATCTACGCGAAAGTCGACCCCAAATACGGCGAGACCGAAGTGCGGATCATCGGCACCCGTCACGGCGAGAAACTCTACGAGACGCTTGTGACGAGGGAGGAGATGGCCCGGGCCATCGACATGGGGAACTATTACCGCATCCCGTGCGACACGCGCGACCTGAACTACGACAAGTACTTTACCAAGGGTAATACCGAACTGTCGGTAATCGAGGACTATCACAGCCACAACACCCGGAGGCTTGACGTAGAGGGCATGAAGGAACTTCTAATGAAGCTCCGGTTCGTAAAAGAGGACCTGGGGCTGGAAAGCAGGGAGAAATCCAGGGAGATACGCAGCGAATAACATAACAGGAATCAATATCTATGCTGAAAGTAATGACCATAGTCGGGACCCGTCCCGAGATAATCAAGCTCAGCCGCGTGATGTCCGAGCTGGACAAGTACACCGATCATGTCATAGTCCATACGGGACAGAACTTCGACTACGAGCTGAACGGGATATTCTTCAACGAACTGCAGATCCGCAGGCCGGATTATTTCCTTGAGGCCGCCGGAGGAAACGCTGCCCAGACCATAGCGAACGTCATATCCAGGTCGGACGAGCTGATGGAGCGAGTGAGACCCGATGCGGTGCTGCTGTACGGCGATACCAACAGCTGTCTGTCTGTGATATCAGCGAAGAGGAAGAAAATCCCAGTGTTCCACATGGAGGCAGGAAACCGCTGCTTTGACCAGCGTGTACCGGAGGAGATAAACCGTAAGATAGTGGACCATCTCAGCGACATCAACATGCCCCTCTCCGAGCATGCGCGGCGCTATCTTATAGCGGAGGGAATCCCTCCAGAGACAGTCATCAAGACAGGCTCACCGATGACCGAGGTCCTTCATTACCACAGGAAGGAAATCGAGGGCAGCGATATTCTGGAGAAGGAGAGCCTGCAGCCGGGACAATACTTCATAGTCAGCACCCACCGTGAGGAGAACGTGGACTCCGAGCGTAATTTCCAGGACCTGCTGGAGTCGTTGAACGCCATTACTGAGAAATACGGAAAGAAAGTGATCGTCTCCACTCATCCCAGGACACGGAAGAAACTGGAGGCAATGGGCTTTGAAAACACCAACCCCCTTGTCGAGTTCATGAAGCCTTTCGGATTCCTAGAGTACGTCAAGTTGGAAATGAATGCGTTCTGCGTCATATCCGACAGCGGCACGATAACTGAAGAATCGTCGATACTGCATTTCCCCGCTATAACCGTCCGTCAGGCCCACGAGCGTCCCGAGGGAATGGACGAGGGAACCCTTGTAATGACAGGCCTGAGAAAGGAAACCATCCTGGATTCCATAGCGCTTGTTACCGGGCAGTATGCCGAGGACAGAGGATGTATACGAGGAATACCCGACTACACTCCGGAGAATGTCTCGAAAAAGGTGGTCCGGATAATCATGTCCTATACGGACTATGTCAACCGTACTGTGTGGCATAAATTCTAGACTTAAACAATCATAAATTAAAAAAATGAAAAAGCGTGTACTGGTGCTGGGCGGCACCGGCATGGCCGGCCATGTCGTATATCTGTACCTGAAGTCACTGGACAAGTACGAGATGTACAATACTGTCTTCAGAAAGAAGCTGACGGAGGACAGCATAGTGATGAATGCGACTGATCCGGCATCGATAGTGCGTGTGATGACAGAAATCAGTCCGGATATAGTAATCAACTGCATAGGTGCCCTTATCCGGGAGTCCAGGGAACATCCGGACAATGCGGTGCTGCTCAATGCCTGGCTTCCGAACTATCTGCAGAGAGTATGCGGGAGTCACGGCGCAAAACTGATTCATATCAGTACCGACTGTGTTTTCTCCGGAAAGAAAGGTCATTATACAGAGACCGATTTCCGTGATGCGGACGATGTGTACGGCCGCAGCAAGGCCCTCGGTGAGATAAACAATGACCGGGACCTGACCATCCGAACGTCGATAATCGGTCCGGAACTGAAGGAGAACGGAGAGGGTCTTTTTCATTGGTTCATGACCCAGAAGGGTCCTGTGTATGGATTCAAGACGGCTATCTGGGGTGGTGTCACGACGCTAGAGCTGGCGAAGGCTATAGACTATGCCATTGATAACAATACTGTCGGACTGGTTCAGCTCAGCAACGGGGAGGGCATTTCAAAGTATGATTTGCTTTGTCTTTTCAGGGATATATGGCATCGTGACATAGAAATTATACCTGATGACAGAAATTATACTGATAAGTCTATAGCAAGGTCGAAAAATTTTGATTATGATGTGCCAGATTATAGAGAAATGTTGCTATCTCTTAGAAACTGGATGGTATTTAATGATCGTATATCTGAACTAAATTTTTAAAATGCGCATACTTAATATTAACATATTTTTCGGAGAAGGTTCAACTGGTAAGATAGTGGAGGCGATTCATTCCAGGCTTCAACGCGATGGACATGAGTCTTATATAGTATATGGCATTGGTGAAAACTGCAGAATAGACTCTGATAGGATATACAAAATGACATCAAATTTTTGGATAAAACAGTATTCACGAATAGCTAGAATTACAGGCCAGAGGTATAATTGTGCATATTATGAAACTATCCGTTTAACGAGACGAATAAAAAAGATAAAACCGGATATAGTTCACATTCACTGTATGAATTGTTCGTATATTAATCCTTTCATTTTGTTGAAGTGGTTGGGTCGACAAAATATTAAGGTATTAGTAACGCATCATGCGGATGTTACTATTACTGCAAATTGTGATCATGCATATGACTGTGACCTATGGAAATGTGGCTGTAAAAAACATTGTCATAGACTCAAAAAAGAACAACATTATATTTTTTATGCAAATGCTTCGTTTTCATGGAAACAGATGAGAAATGCATTTGCTAAAATAAAATATCTTTATGCATCAGGGGTCTCCGAATGGATGGTCGAGAGAGTAAAACAGTCTCCCTTTTTTGCAAATAGAGAGTGTTGTTTGATTGAGAATGGGGTAGATATCGAGATATTTAAGTATGATAAGAGTCGTTCAAATAAACTTATAACTTTATTTAAAAAACAAGGCAATCGAATTATCTTACATGTAACTCCATCAATATTACAGCCGTTAAAAGGGGGAACATATGTTTTGGAATTAGCGAGAAGAATGCAAAATGTAATATTTATTATAGTAGGATACCATAATGAATATATTGAAAATATGCCGTCTAATGTGTTTTTAATTCCGTATGTGAGCTCTAAAGTTGAATTGGCAGGCTATTATCAATTGTCAGATATTACATTGTTGACATCAAAAAGAGAATCATTTTCTTTAGTAACAGCAGAAAGTTTGTGTTGCGGTACTCCGGTAGTTGGTTTTAAGGCTGGAGCTCCAGAGGCTATAGCTTTACCAAGCTACTCTTCGTTTGTAGAGTTTGGTGATATACAAGCATTGCAAATTACTATAGAAAAATTTTTAAATAGAACTTTCGATAAGGAGGAAATAAGTAAAGTTGCCTGTAAGCGTTTTGATGTTAGCGCAATGTGTCAAAACTATTTATCATATTATGAGGACATTCTAAAGGATTAAATTCCTCAACTCTATAATAGCAAGGCTAATAATGGGTTTAGTGTTCTTTATAAATATAGTATCGGTGGCGTTGGCATTTTTTGCTAAAGATAGAAGATTTAAATTCTGTTTTTTAGTGGCATTTGTGATACTTACAATATTTTATGGGATACGTTATGATTTTGGAAACGATTATTGGGGATACTATGAAAGTTTCAAAGAAAGTAAAATTCTAGATTTTAGTCAGGCAAAAGAGCCAGGATGGCATCTATTGTTGCATTTTTGTCAACCGATCGGATATTTTGGATTTGTCTTTCTGATGACAGCAGTGGGAAATAGCCTTGTATATAAGTTGATCAAACGCAATGTGGATAGGCAATGGTGGTGGCTTGCTATGTATGTGTTTTTGTTCACATTTAACTTTTTTTTACTAGGATTATCAATGATGCGTCAGTATTTGGCTATGTTGATATGCATGACTGCAGTAGATAAATTTTTGTCCCCAAAAAAAATTATACAATACATTTTTTTGATATGTATAGCTTCTACGATACATATTTCATCACTTATTATGCTCTTATGTGTTATTTTAATGTGTTTTCGTCCAAATGCAAGGAGTTATTTGATAATATTTTCTTTAATCGCATTAGTCGTGATAATGACAATTAGTACCAATAACCTGTCCGAGGTTGTCGACATGGCTCTTCAATTAGCGATTTTAGAAAATTATTCAGGTTATTATGGATGGGAACCAGGAACTAAGTCTACAATTAAGATTTCTTTCGATTTACTACTTTTGTTGTGTATAATGAGAACATATCCGGAAGATAGAAAAATGCAGATATTTTATTGGATATTGTTGATTTCATTTATTCTATTACCATTTTCATATGCAATGGTCATAATATTGAGGCTGATGTTATACTTTAGTATATTCTCGGTTGTATGCTACCCTGCGCTATTTAAGGAATATAAAAAGAGGTGGTTTTACTTACCATTATTAGTTCTTTATATATTTTATACTTTTTACTTGACATTAGCCTCGTATACAGGGGAAACTTATGGAAATTATTATATGATATATAAATCGATATTTGCGGCTCCTTGCTGGTTGTGAAAAGTAAAAAATATGGCTAAGATTTTAATTGTATCAGCGTCTTTCGATGCAGGAGACGCAATTACGATGATGAATTTATTTTCAAGATGGGATAAATACGACTTGTTTCTGGCATCACCTGCTCAAACTTTATATGTAGATTATTTTTCATCCTTTTATTATTTAGGGAAAAAAGAACGTAAAGCCCTTTTATTATTCCGACCATTTATTAGAATCCCTCAAAGTTATGTATTAAACGCACTTCATAAAAAGTTAGGCGAAAATGACGCATGTATAGAAAAAAGGCAATCCCTATTAAAATCCATATCAGGTTTTATCTACAAGAAAACAATTTTCCCCATGTTACAATATATGGGGTTGTACCATAGGCGCTATAAACTAAAATTCTCTAGTGATTTTAGGCACTGGGTTGAAGTAATCACGCCAGATATAATTTATAGTCCTGTAGGTAATGAAACGATAATGAAATTTTTAATGGAATTTCAAAACGTATTCCCTTCTAAAAAATATGTTTTTCATAGTTTCGATGACTGGTGTAGGCCAGCGTACAAAGTATTATTTAGTCGACATTATGTTCGTAGGTTAGATAATTTATTTAAAACTTTAATATCAAAATCTGACCTATTATTATCTACAACCGAGATGATGTCTAGAGATTTTGAAATTAGGTACGGCAAGAAATTTAAGACTTTTTATAACCCAGTAGATGTATCTATTGATACAGATGTATTTATCCCATTCTCAGATGTAAATTATCATATCGTTTATATAGGGAAAGTAGCATGGCATAATGCAATGGCTATACAAAATATGCATGATGCTATAGCTCATTATAACGAACGATATACGAAAAAAATAGTATTAGATATTTACACGACAACGACAAAGGAAAATCTAAATTATTTTAAAATAAAATTAGATGAGAATGTGATGTTACATCGTCCAATCCCAAATAATGAAGTAATATCTTTGTTAAGAAATGCAGATTTTTTATTTTTACCGATTACTGTCTCAGTTAATGTTGCGTCATTCGCAAAATATTCAATGTCAACAAAAATGGGAGAATGTCTATTTTCAGGGACTCCGCTAATATATTGCGGACCAGAAGGAATAGCCATGACTAGTTTCATTAAAGAGAATGCAATCGCATTTTACACAACAGAAAATGGAGCACAACCACTATTGCATTTACTTGAGCGATGTGTAAGCAAGCCGTCTTTAGCATTGTGTGTCGCTGAAAAAGGAAAGACTTTGGCAATGTCTTTATTTGATAAAAATAGGATATCAAGGGAGTTCTATAATTCTTTGATGTCATTATTGATTTAATGGTGAGAATATCGTGATTGTGAGCGAATTGGAAAGAAATGTTTCTGAGGCGTGAGCCAAAGAATAAGAAAAAAGGTCGCATATTTACGGTGAATAAGAACTATGATTTATGTGCAATAGAGTACTTTAGAAATTTTAAGAATAGATGAGACATAATTCAGAAGATATCTTTTTGAGTGTAATCATTCCTTGTTATAATGTTCAAGATTATATTTCTTCTTGCATTACTAGTCTTGGACATCAAAATAAAACTATCCCAGTCGAGTTTATTTTTATAAATGATGGATCTACAGATAATACATTAAAATGTTTATTGAAGTTTCAGCACATAGATAGTCGTGTGTTGGTAATAAACAAATTGAATGAAGGAGTTTCTTCAGCACGAAATGATGCTTTGAAAGTAGCAAAAGGTGAATATGTATATTTTCTAGATGGCGATGATTATATTTCGGACAATGCGCTCTCAGTAATATATGACAGTTTGAGGGAGGGAGAAGAAGATATGCTAATTACAAATTTAGTATATAAGGAAAAAAATAAAGAAGTAAATTATAATAATGGAATATTGCCAGGGAATTATACACCAAAACAACTATATGAAAGTTCACAGATATTTCCGACACCCCCCCAAAATATATATAAAAATGCTATTATAAAAAGAAATAATATATCTTTTGATTCTAAATTGAAGGTGGGAGAAGTTTATGATTTTACCGTAAAATTTCTACAATATGCAAATAAAATAAAAGTTATAAACAATCCAATTTATTATTATGTGATGCATGATCAAAGTGCTACGCATAAGCCAAATTATCCTAGTGATATTACAGTTATTAACACAATTAATAGTTTGTACTATACTGATGCAGACTTTGGAAAAATAATATCTTTTCATTTGACAGCATTTAAAATAGCAACGTCATTTACTTATAATAAATATGTTTTAAATGGTCTAGATACGAAAGAGAGCAGGTTTGTTGTAAAATCTTTATTGAGTAACCGACTTTTTAAGCAAATTACGCGGAAAATTATTCTTAACAATCATAAATGCATAAAAGAACGTTTACTTGCGATATATATTCAGTTGTCGGGGCTACTGGGATTTCGGATACTTATTAGAATAAAAAGATGAGTTTAAGATGAAGCAATTGGTAATAGTTGGCGCTGGGGGTATGGGGCGAACTATGTTTGACATGGCGCGTGAATCTATAGGATATAACGATTTATTTAATATTAAAGGCTTTATAGATGATAATAGTGATGCTTTGGTGAATTTTAATAATTATCCACCATTGTTGGGAACGATACAAGATTACGCACCAATAGGAGAAGATGTCTTTATTTGTTCTATCGGTGGAATATCTAGAAAAGCCTGTATGGAGTCAATAATCAGAAAAGGTGGTGAGTTTATTAGTCTGATTCATAAAACTGCTCGCATAGGTAGTAATGTCCGTATGGGTAAAGGTAATATGGTTGGAGCGTTTACGACTATTGCTGCTGATGCCAGGATAGGAGATTATAATTTCATTCAGTCGTTGACAATTATTGGTCATGACGTTATTATAGGTGATTGGAACAGGATTGATTCGATGGTAATGCTTATAGGCGGAATAAAAATAGGAAATCACAATATGATTCATACGCAAGCCGTTTTAAACCACAATGTCAATGTAGGAGATGACGCTAAAATCAGTGCTTGTAGTTTTGTGATCTCAAACGTAGAATCCGGCACAACTGTTTTTGGGAATCCTGCGAGAAGATTAAAATAGAGTAATCAAATGAACAGATTATTAGAAAACGAAGTCTGCCTGATTACCGGTGCCGGCCGCGGCATCGGTCGTGCCATAGCCGAGCGCTTTGCCTCGGACGGTGCGGTGGTTTATGTAAATGACCTTGCACCCGGCGACATGGACTCATGGGCTGCTGACTGCGCTTCTAGGAACAGCACGAGGGTGTTTCCCGTATGTTTCGACGTGACGGACAGTTCCGCTCTTAAGGCCGGCCTCATGTCGGTCTACAAGGAGGAGGGCCGGATAGACTGTGTAGTGAACAACGCGGCGATCATCTCCAATAAGAAGCTCGGTATGATAGTCAAGTCCGACATGGAGCGCATGTTCTCCGTGAACGTACTGGCCGTGATAGACATGATCCAGACAGCCTCGCGCCTGATGGCCCGCGGCGGAGGCGGCTGCTTCGTGAACATCGCGTCCATCACCGGAGTCGTGGGCTCTCCGGGACAGGTTGCCTACTCAGCGACCAAGGGGGCCGTCATCTCTCTCACCAAGTCCGCGGCCAAGGAACTTGCCCCGCAGCACATCCGTGTTAACGCAGTGGCCCCCGGCATCGTGAGGACGGAGCGTTTCGACGAGCTGTACCTTAGCGACGGGGGCAAGATAGACTCGCGCATAGAGAAGATAGCTCTCGGCCGCCTTGGCACACCCGAGGACGTGGCCGACGCCTGCTCCTTCCTGGCCTCGGACCGCGCCTCCTACATCTCCGGCCAGATATTGGGCGTGGATGGCTGCGCCACCATCTGACGGATATTTCCAAGCATAACAGAATCAGAATGTTTTTAAATCTGGACCAGAAACCGCCGCAGTCCGTGGCTGCGGTGGACGACAGCCGCATGTCGTTGACATACGGCGATATAGTGTCTTTTGCCGGAGAGTTCAGGTGCGTTCTACCCAAGCGCACCCTTATATTCATCATGGCGACCAACACGGTAGGATCCCTGCTGGGATACACCTCGTGTCTTTCGGACGGCATCGTTCCCCTGGTGCTCAGTGCCCATACAGAAAAAGACCTCTACGGGCACCTGAGGGACCTGTACCGCCCGGAATACCTTTGGATACCCTCAGACATGGAGCTGGAATTCGGCTATGAGCGTGTATTCTCCTCCCATGGCTACAGCCTCGTTCGCACCGGCCTTACCCCTCCCGACCTGTACTCTGACCTAGCCCTGCTGCTGCCCACCTCCGGCTCCACGGGCAGCCCCAAACTGGTGCGCCACAGTTACCGCAACATCGATGCCAATGCGGAGAATGTCTCGAGGATGTTCGGCATCACTCCGGAGTTCCGTGCCATGGCCATCCTTCCGATGCACTACACCATGGGCCTGTCCGTCATCGCCAGCCACCTTTACAGCGGCGCGACCGTGCTTCTGTGCGGCAAGTCGATGCTTGACAAGGGCTTCTGGAGCATGCTGCGTGACGGGCATGCGACCATCATCACCGGTGTTCCCTACAGTTTCGAGATCCTGAGCAAGATGCGTTTCTTCCGCATGGACCTTCCGGATTTGAAGATAATCACCCAGGGAGGCGGCAGGATGAGCGACGAGCTGTTCCGTGCCTGCGCCGACTATGCGGCAAGGACCGGCAGGCAGTTCATCGCCACATACGGCCAGACAGAGGGCACGGCCCGCATGGCTTATCTCCCGGCGGAGCTGGCACAGACTAAGACCGGCAGCATCGGTGTCGCGGAGCCTGGCGGCAAACTCTCAATAATAGACGACAGCGGAACCGAGACCTTCGAGGGCGAGGCCACCGGTGAGATGGTGTATCGGGGTGAGAACGTCACCCTAGGATATGCCACATGCCCGGAAGACTTGATGAAGGGAGATGAGAACCACGGAGTGCTCCATACCGGTGACATCGCTCACAGGGATTCTGACGGCTGCTACTACATCGTCGGCCGTATGAAGCGCTTCCTGAAGATCTTCGGTCTGCGCATAGGCCTGGACGAGGTGGAGCATATCGTGAAGTCGGCATTCGACACGGACTGCCTGTGCAGCGGTACGGACGAAATGCTCACGGTCCGCATTACCAATCCGGCGATAAAGGACAGTGTCCTTGACCTGATAGTGGAGAAGACCAAGCTTTTCCATAAAAATATCGAGGTCCTGTGCGTAGACAAGATAGAGCGCAACGAGGCCGGAAAGGCCATACTCTATAGGCAGTAGAATTACAATTAATCAGAAACAAACAAAAAGGAAATTTCATGAGCAATCTAGAGAAGTACAACGGAGTTTTCCGTGACGTGTTTATGGTTGAGGACTCGGCCCTCAATAATGCATTTGACAACAAGTCTGTGGACGGCTGGGACTCGGTTAAGCAGCTTGCCCTGACCACGGCCCTTGAGGATACATTCGACATTATGCTGGACGCGGAGGATATCCTCGAACTGACCTCGTACTCCAAGGGCAAGGAAATATTGAAGAAATACGAAGTAGAGTTTTAGGGTATGGCACGCTTGTGTCTCAAGAATATGATACTGCGCGGAGTGCCCAAAATCATAATATATTGTATTCATTAACAGGAAAATGCAAAACGATGTTAACGTTCTGATTTTAGGAGGTGGTCTTCAAGGATTGTCAGTTGCGTATTCATTATATAGAATAGGATGTTCCTCATTTGTTTATTCTAATGAGGGAGTATTCAAAAAATGTAAATTTGTAGCAGGGCATGCATATATCTCTAAATTATTGGTAGAAGATGTCTCTAATTTTATAAAGGAGAAAGGCATATCGGTTGTAATCCCGATGGGAGACAAGATAGCGGCATGGCTTAGTGCGAATAAACAAGAACTCCAATCGAAGACAGGTGCAGTCTGTGCAGTGGAGGATTATGATAAATTCAACAAGGCATCCACAAAATCGACCCTCTTGAGTATCTGTCAAAGAAATGGCATAACAGTTCCAAAGACATCTCCTTTGAATGAGGAACAGATTGAGAAGGCTGCTCAATTTGTCGGTTTTCCGGCATTGATTAAGCCGGATCATTCAGTTGGCGCACGAGGCATTACAAAAGTATCGGACATAGAAAGTATAAAAAGAGAATTATCTGATATCGAAGCGAAATATGGGACATGTTCTTTACAGGAGTATGTTGAGAATCATGATTTCTACTTCAATGTGATGTTGTACCGATACCGCGACGGCAGTTATGCTCCAAGTGTAATAATAAAGATTCTGAGATTTTATCCTGTTACTGGAGGCAGCAGTTCTTTATGTGTGACTGTTGAAGATAGTCAATTGGAGGCTTTATGCCGGAAGACGCTGGATGTTCTTGACTGGCACGGGTTTGCGGATTTTGATGTGCTGTATGATAAGAAGGATGGCAAATACAAGATAATCGAGATAAATCCCCGCGTGCCGGCTAGTATAAGGGCTGCGGATGTGTCCGGAATAAATTACCCTCAGATAATAGTGCATGATGCGTTGAGACTGGCCAAGCCTGATATGAAGTACCATACAGGTGTTTATTTGAGGTATTTGGGACTGGATATTATGTGGTTTCTGAAGTCCTGGAAAAGATTTTCTACAACTCCGAGTTGGTTTAAATTCTTTGGAAAGAATTTGTTCTATCAGGACATGTATAAAGATGACTGGAAGATGTCGTTTTATACTATATGGGAAGGTGTAAGAAAAATATTTAGAGATAGATAGGAAATGAATATTCTGACATTTGACATCGAGGACTGGTGGGTATACGAAAAAGCCGGTCTGGGAGATAAGGCGGAGTGGCGCAAGCGTCTGGACGGGTATCTGGACAGTATATTGGAACTTCTTGACATGCGCGGTTTCAAGGCTACATTTTTCGTGCTGGGGAAAATGGTGGAGTGTGCTCCGGATGTGGTGTTGAAGATCGACCGGGCTGGGCATCATATCGGTTCCCATTCGTACAGTCACACCTTTTTGCGTAATTTCGATTATACTCAGGCGGAAGAGGATACCAGGAAAGGCATTGACGCTGTGGAGCAGCTGATAGGTAAGAAAGTGACGGCCTACCGTGCTCCGGCATTCTCGATAACTCCGGAAAACAAGTATATGTTCGAGATTCTGCATAAATGCGGAATAGAGATGGATGCCTCGATATTTCCTGCTGGAAGAGCATTCGGAGGTTTTGCTGATTTCCATTCTGACAGGCCTGTGATAGTAGACTACAATGGAATAAAAATAAAGGAATTCCCGATTCCTATGACGCAAGTGGTAGGGAAGAGGATTGCATATTCCGGCGGAGGTTATTTTAGGCTTTTCCCGTATGGGAGGATAAAATCTATCGTCAGTCAGAGCGATTATGTCATGACATATTTCCACATCAAAGATATGGATGCGGGACAGGTCCGAAAATACAGAGGTCTGGAAAATGAATCGGCTCTTGTGAGATACTTCAAGAACTATTATGGATTGAAGCATTGTTTTCCTAAGTTCTGCAAACTAGTGAATGCGTTTGATTTCGTATCGATTGAAACAGCCAATGAGAAATTGGATTGGAAAACCGTGATAAAAATTCAATAATGAAATTTTTAGATCTTTCATTTTGGCGACGTCGTTTATTTGCTTTGACGGCGAAAATATATCCGGCTTTTTTACGAAAAGTATACGGAATGGATATAGGAAAAGGCTGTGTCATTTCTAGGAAAGCCCGTCTTGATAATGCAGTTAATCCCAAAGGAGTTCATGTCGGTGACGGAACATGGATTTTGGCTGGAGCCGGAGTCCTTTCACACGATGCATGCCGTTCTCTGAAGACTGATACATACGTTGGCAATAACTGTGTAATAGGTATAAGGTCTTTGATTATGCCAGGTGTAAAGGTGGGAGACAGCACCGTGGTTGCAGCATGTAGTGTGGTGACAAAAAATACCCCCCCCCATTGTATTGTGGCCGGAAATCCAGCGAAAATCATCAAGACGGGCGTAATTGTTAGAAATGGAAAGATTGTTGAACCCGGTCAAAGTGTTAAAAATGAATAAAATGTACAGTCATTTATTCAAAAGATTCTTCGATTTCTGCATCACTTTCTGTGCCCTGGTGGTGCTGTCCCCATTCATGCTGGTGTTTATCGTCATCCTGTATTTCGCCAACAAGGGGACGGGCGTGTTCTTTACGCAGGACAGACCGGGGAAAGACGCTCGGATATTCAAGGCGGTGAAGTTCAAGACGATGACGGATGAGCGGGATACGGAGGGAAAGCTGTTGCCTGATGCGGAGAGGATTACACGGGTGGGGCGGGTGTTCCGGTCGCTGTCGATAGATGAACTGCCGCAGCTGTGGAATGTGCTGAAGGGGGATATGGCGCTGGTGGGGCCTAGGCCGCTGCTGCCGAAGTACCTGCCGCTGTATTCGAAGGAGCAGTTCCGGAGGCATGAGGTGCGGCCGGGGATTACGGGCTGGGCTCAGGTCAACGGAAGGAACAATATCTCGTGGACGAAGAAGTTCGAGCTGGATGTGTGGTATGTGGACCATCTGACGATGTGGCTGGATATAAAGATTCTGCTGCTTACGGTGAAGAAGGTGTTCGCGCGGGAGGATATCGCTTTCGAGGGAGAGGCCACGACGCATCCGTTTGACGGGACGAATTGATTTTTGACAGTTTGATGTGTATTTTCTTTTGCAAAATGAGCGGGAAGTGCTATCTTTGTGAAAGTGAAACTTTAAACGAAAGAAGTATGTCATTGTCTTTTAGAAGCTTGCCGGTGCTGACTGGAAAATCGGCGGAGCGCTTCCTGCGGGAAGTGGAGAGAGTGAATAGGCTTCCAAGGAGAGTGAGGCCGGTGGATTATTACGATTATATTGACAGACTTTTGGAGAAATCTAAAAAATTTGTGAGGGAGCATGAGGGGCAGGGATTTCGACTTGATTGACAGGTGTGCTCTGGTAAAACTGAGCCCTGAAGTCAATACTCGTGATTTTATCTGTGGAGACAGCGAGATTGATGCATTTTTTCGACATTCGTATTATCTGTACGGGCGGGAGCTTCTTACTAAAACGTATGCTTTTGTGACGGATGATGCTGATTGCCGTATTGTATGTATTTTCACAGTATCAAATGATAGTGTAAAAGCCGGAATGCTTCCAAGCCGGTTCCGGAATCGTTTGCAGCGCAGGATACCAAACCCAAAACGGATGCGGAGTTATCCGGCGGTCCTGATTGGTCAGATGGGGGTGGACAGGTGTTTTAGGGGATTGAATGTGGGTACTCAGGTTCTGAACTATATCAAGGACTGGTTTACTCATCCTGCGAACAAGACTGGTTGCCGTTTTCTTATAGTGGATGCTCTGAATGAGGACAAGGTTATCGGTTTTTACAAGAAGAATGGTTTTAATCTTGTATATGAATTGGAGGATGAGGAAAAAGATGCATTTCTGATAGGCCGGGAGCAGCATTTGCGCCAACGTTTTATGTGCTGTGATCTGCTGCGGTAGAGAAGAGGCTTCGGCTGATGTTTTTTATTTGGAATTTTGCCGGATTATTTCTAGCTTTGCTTGAAGTAAAACTTTAAAATGTGAGAGATATGTTGGGAATTAATTCAAAGAGAGAGCCTATCAGAGGCGAGTATGCAAAAGAACTAAGGGAGATTCTGCGTAGGGTCTATTCCGGTAAATTGAATGAACAGGATTTGGAATTGATCCGTAAGCATAAGGAGATTCTTAAAGATTGGAATATTGTGTGGAAGTAGATAGGAGGGGGGATGGATATTCATATAGAGTGTATTCGGGACTGGAATGACTTGTGTGGTTTTCAATGTGGAGTTCCGAGGATGGATCAGTTTATCCAGAGTCAGTTGAGGTTGAGCGTAATGCATCATTATTGCCAACTTTATATTGTGCGGTATGGCGAGGAGGTGCTGGCTTTGTTTGCTCTTAGTTTTGATTCTTTGGAAATGGACTATGAGGACAAGACCGATATTGTTGACGGGATGAGAAAGAGATTCTCAGATGGCGGGTTTGAGTATCGGGATTTGTTTCTTGACAAGTTACATTATCCAGCGTTGGCAATAGCATATCTTGCAGTAAATCATGCGTACCAGAAAATGGGATTGGGGCGGGCGATAGTGGAGATGATAGTAGAGAGGGCTCAGTCCCAAACATTAGCCGGTTGTCAATTTTTGACAGTAGACGCATTGGTGACAGACCCATACAACACTTATACATTTTATTCTAAGTGTGGTTTTATTCCGAGTGAGAATCCAAGTCCATGGAAAGACACCAGGCGGATGTTCAGGGCATTATATTATTAAAATCATAGAAAATTTATGGCAAAGCGAATTTACCTCTGCCTCGCTCACATGAGCGGGGCGGAGCAGGCCTTCATACAGGAGGCTTTCGATACGAACTGGGTGGTTCCTCTGGGACCCAATGTGAACGGGTTCGAGGACGACCTGAGGAAGTTTGTGGGTGAGGGGAAGGAGGTGGTGGCTCTGTCTGCGGGTACGGCTGCGGTGCATCTGGCGCTGATAGCCTGCGGGGTGGGGCCCGGGGATGAGGTGGTGGTGCAGAGCTTCACGTTCTGCGCGTCGTCGCATCCGGTGACTTATCTTGGGGCGCGGCCGGTGTTCGTGGATTCTGAAAAAGAGTCCTGGAATATGGATCCCGGTCTGCTGGAGGAGGCTATAAAGGACCGCATTGCTAAGACTGGACGTAAGCCCAAGGCGATCATCCCGGTGGCTCTGTACGGCATGCCCTACAGGATTGATGAGATAATGGAGATAGCCGGCCGCTATGGTATCCCGGTGATAGAGGATGCTGCGGAGGGCTTCGGCTCCAGGCTAGACGGCCGGGTGCTGGGCACGTTCGGAAGGTACGGCGTGCTGTCGTTCAACGGCAACAAGATGATAACGACCTCTGGCGGCGGAGCTCTCATCTGCCCCGACGCGGCGGCCAAGAACGAGATCATGTTCTACGCGACGCAGGCCCGCGAGGCCTATCCCTACTACCAGCACGAGCGCATCGGTTACAACTACCGCATGTCGAACATCTGCGCGGGTATCGGTCGCGGCCAGATGACGGTGGCGGACGCTCACATTGCCCACCACAAGCATATGTGCGCCCTGTACAGGGAGCTGCTGAAGGACGTGGACGGCATCACCCTCCACGAGAACCCGGATGAGAGATACGACAGCAACTACTGGCTGAACACGGTGACCGTCGACCCGGAGCTGCGCATAAAGGGCCAGGAGAATGCCTACCGCAACGTCATAAAGGGAGCAGTAGGAGGTGCCGCCGGAGTGACCCACGCAGCCGACACGACCCACACGGACTGCGAGCCTAACGCCAACGTGGAGGCCCTTCGTATCGGCCTGGACGCTCTGGGCATCGAGTCCCGCCCTCTGTGGAAGCCGATGCACCGCCAGCCGGTGTACGCGGACTGCCCGGCCTACCTCAACGGCGTGAGCGAGTCCCTCTTCAAGGTGGGCCTCTGCCTGCCGAGCGGCCCCTGCGTCACCGACGAGGACGCCCGCTACATCGTGGACGGCATTCGCTCGCTGCTGCAGTAACGGTCTGCCATACCGAAGTGCAGAATGAAAACAGATATCCCGCTGAGTTCGTCATTGACGGAGTCAGCGGGATTTTGTTTGCACAAAAGAAAATAAAATCCTACTTTTGTAGAAGATGAATGAACTCTATGCGATTGAGTAAGCGGGAAATAGAAGCTATTCTGCAAGTAGCGGAGGATATTTACGGAACAGATGTGAAGGTCTATCTGTTCGGTTCGCGTGTGGATGATTCCAGGCGCGGAGGAGATATCGATCTGCTTGTGAGGACGACTTCCGAGAAGAAGGGTATATTGGATAGGGTCCGCATGGCAGCACGCATCAAGAGTCTTATAGGAGACCAGAAGATAGATATCATCGGAGATTATGAAGATAATCAGGTGGTGCAGGAAGCACTTAAAAATGGGATATTATTGGCGATATGAGCAGGCAGGAAATCATAGAAAGACTTGACAGGGAGTTCGGAGTGTGCGACAGGCACATAGTCCGGATAAACGAAGCATTGGATAGTCTCGGGCTGGATGGCCCGATGTCTGTTGACCAGTATGTGGATTTGAGTGCTGAGCAGATCCGCTGTATCGACCAGTTTATATTCAGGTTTGCAAAGCTTCAGGATGCTATGGGCGGCAAATTGTTCCGTTACATTCTTGAATATCTTGATGAGGACGTTTCGGAGTTGCCGATGCGGGATATCCTCAATAAACTGGAACGTTTTCAGATAGTTCCTGACGCTCATGAGTGGGTGTATATCCGTGAGTTGAGGAACAACGTGGCGCACGACTATCCTCAGTCAGACAATGAGGTGGTCAGTGCCGTCAATGAACTTATATCCAAACTCGATACGGTAGCAAGCATCTATGACAATCTTAAAAAGACCTACAAAGGTTGATGCAGACTGCCTCTGCCTGCCGAGCGGCCCCTGCGTCACCGACGAGGACGCCTGCTACATCGTGGAAGGCATCCGTTCGCTGCTGCAGTAAAAGAATATGAAATAATGATGTTTCGTTATCCCGCTGAGGCTGTCTTGATGTGGTACAGTCTTGGCGGGATAACTTAATCCGGAATAGGTTTAACCACAATGAACCTATATGTTTTGTAAATAAGTTATAGTGGACAAGAGGGTTAACTGCAATTGCAAAAAAACAATGAAAGCCGCTGTTCGGGCGGCTTTTGCTGTTTTCGTGGGGGTGATCTGCTTGGGGCTCGAACCCAAGACCCCAACATTAAAAGTGTTGTGCTCTACCAACTGAGCTAGCAGATCGGAATGGGCCGCAAAAGTAGTGAAAAAGATTGAAAAAGCAAAAAAAATGTAATTTTGCGGCATGAGAGTCTTTGAGAGGGAAATACGGGATTTTCTGAACAGGTGCCTATCCGTTACAGGAGGTGGGGAAGTGTGCGGTGTAGTGGAATGTATCAGCATCCGCGGCCTGAACGTACTGCTCTGCGGGCAGAAGGGACTGGCGGTGGTGCTGGTACCGCTGGATTATTTCGCCGACGGGGGCAAGGTGGAGGATGTGGTGAGGGCGGGGGAGGAGGCAGGTGCTACGGACCGGGTGTTCCTCTATGAGGACCGCTGGAGGGGCGCGGGGCCGCTGGTGCGTTCGATGCTGGAGGTGCGGCTGGGTCTGGGGCAGAGGGTGTTTGCCCGGAACTGCGGGGTGCGGCGGATTAATGCTGAGACGGCGGCGGCTTTTCTGGAGCGCAACCACATCTACGGTGCGGTGAAGGCTCCTTTCCGCCTGGGGCTGTTCCGCAGCCGCTCGACGGGGAGGTCGGAGGCTCCGATGGACCTGACTCCGCAACTGGTGGCCGTGGCCATGTTCTCGGAGGGCAGGAGAATGGATGACGGGATATCGTCCTGCGGGACATGCATATCGTACGAATGGGAGAGATACGCTTCGGTCCGCGGTCTGCGGGTGACCGGCGGGATGGGTCGGCTGCTGGAGGCTTTCGTGCAGGAGCGGAGGCATGAGGGGGCGGAAGGACCGCTGGAGGTGATGACCTACGCGGACCTGGAGTGGTACGACGGCCGCTCATACGCCCGGCTGGGCTTCGAGGAGCGGGGCTGCCGGCCGCTGGTGGAGTTTCTCTGCGCTCCTGACGGCAGTATGAGGGTGCATGAGGGTAAAATTCGGAGCGACCGCCGCTTCCGTCATCTGGAGGGGGAGGCGGACAGGATGGTCCGGATTCTAAATCCGGGAAGCCGGAAATATGTCCGGATGTTTCCCGGGGGTGAGCGGCCGCAGGGCTGCTAGTGCGCCGGTTCTTCTTTCCTGTGTGCGGATTTTCTTCCCGGCATAATGAGTTTCAGGCCGCTGTCTTTCTTTCCGCCGGTGTCTGTGCCGGAGGTGCCTGAGTTTCCGGAACTGCCGGTGACGGTGAGTGCGGTATTGTCCTCATTGACATCTACTGAGATGCGGGAGGCGGGCCTGAGTCCGGAGATGACGGTCTCGGCTATGAGGTCCTCGAGGTAGCGGCGTACCGCTCTCTTGAGGGGACGGGCGCCGTATGCGGGGTCGTAGCCTTTGTCGCAGAGGAACTCCCTGGCGCGGGTGCTGAGATGGAGGCTGTAGCCGGCCTGGGCGACACGCTTGTGGAGGGTCTCCAGCTCGATGTCGAGGATGGAGGACATATCTGCGCGGGTGAGGCTGCGGAAATATACGGTCTCGTCGAGCCGGTTGAGGAACTCTGGGGTGAAAGAACGTCCGAGTGCCTTGTCGATCAGGGCTTTCTGATGCTGCTGGGAGATTTCTTCCGAGGCTCCGAAGCCGATGCCGCGGCCGAAGTCCTTTATGTCCCGGCTGCCTATGTTGGAGGTGAGGATGATGACCGTATTGCGGAAGTCCACGATGCGGCCGTTGCTGTCTGTCAGGCGTCCCTCGTCCAGGATCTGCAGCAGGATGTTGAATACGTCCGGATGGGCTTTCTCTATCTCGTCGAGCAGCACTACTGAGTAAGGTTTCTGCCGGACTCTCTCGCTGAGCTGGCCGCCCTCATCGTAGCCGACATATCCCGGAGGGGCTCCGATGAGGCGGGTGACGGATATTTTCTCCATGTACTCGCTCATGTCCAGGCGGATGATGGCGTCGCCGGTGTCGAAGAGCTGCGCTGCCAGGGTCTTGGCCAGATGGGTCTTGCCCACGCCCGTGGGACCCAGGAAGAGGAAGGAGCCGATGGGGCGGCCGGGGTCCCGGAGTCCGGCCCGGTTGCGGGAGATGGCGCGGACCACCTTGTCCACGGCCTCGTCCTGCCCGATTATGCGCTTGCCCAGCACTTGTCTCAGTCCTGCCAGGCGGGAGGTCTCGGAGGCTGCCATTTTCTCTACAGGTATGCCGGTCATCACCGACATTGTACGCATGATATCCTCTTCTGTGACAGTGGCCCTGCTGTGTCCGGTGCTGTCCTTGAGCCTTGCTGTGGCCTCTTCGATGTCATGCTGCTGCCGGAGTTCCATCTGCATGGTCTCGGCACCCATCTCGAAGTCGCTGTTTTCCAGATATTCTCTCTTCTTTCTGCGGAGTTCCTGCAGTCTGCTGTTCATCTCCTTGAGGCCGCTGTCAGGCATGGTGGCGGATGCGTGCACTGCGGCTCCGGCCTCGTCCATCAGGTCTATTGCCTTGTCGGGAAGGTTGCGTCCGGTCATGTACCGCACCGAGAGGCTGACGCAGGCCCTGACGGCCTCCGGAGTGTAGACTACGTTGTGGAACTGCTCGTAATGCGGTCGGAGTCTGTCCAGTATCTCTATGGTCATGGCCGGGGTCGGCTGTTCTATCAGTACTTTCTGGAATCTGCGGGCCAGGGCACCGTCCTTCTCTATAATCCTGCGGTACTCGTCGGAAGTAGTGGTGCCGATGCATTGGAAGTCACCTCTTGACAGGGCAGGCTTCAGGATGGCGGCTGCGTCCATGGAACCACCTCCGCCACCGGTCCCGACGATGTTGTGGATCTCGTCAATGAACAGGATTATGTCGGGATGGTTGCGCACGGCCTCCAGGATCCTGCGCAGTCTCTCCTCGAAGTCTCCGCGGTATTTGGTGCCGGCCACCAGGGCTGCCATGTCCAGGGATATTATCTTCTTGCCGAGAAGGCCTGCAGGAACTTCGTTCCCGGCTATGCGCATGGCAATGCCTTCGGCCAGGGCGGTCTTGCCTACTCCAGGCTCTCCTACTATCATGGGATTGTTCTTCTTTCTGCGGCACAGTATGTCTATCGCCCGGTCGATCTCGCGGCAGCGTCCGGTGACGGGGTCGAGATCTCCTTCCTCCGCGGCCGCAGTCAGGTCTGTTCCGAACCGCCTTAGAGTCTCTTCCGGGCTTTCGCCGCGGTTGCCTGACGGAGCCCCGTAATCCAAGTCGTCCGGGTCGTCTTCAGGCAGGGGGGCGCCTGTGTATGCGTCTTCCGGGTACTCGGAGTAGCGTCCGTTGAAGTCCAGGCCCAGGTCGCAGACAGCTGCCGCTGCAGGGGTGTTGTCCTCCTTGAGGATAACGCTCAGGAGCACCATTGTGCCCGGGATATGCACTGCCTTGGGCGAGCGCATGATTCCTGATGCGGTTTCTATGACGTGCTGAAGGCCTGCGTCCGCCTGTATCCGTCCGGTATCCTGGTACGGCACCGGATACCCTCTGTCTATTTCGTCCAGAATCATGGACTTGAGTTCGTCGAGGGGTATGCCGCTGTCGGTAAGGAAACGGCATGCCTCGTTGCGTCCGTGGCGTATCATACCCAGCAGGAGATGCTCCGTAGTGATGGACATCCAGCCTGTACGGGCCGCTTCCTCGCGGGCGTATTCATAGATTTTGTTGACTATATCGAGTTCGCGCATAAGTTCTTGCAATTTGAGGGCCCTAAAATAATCATAATTTGGATAAAATTACTGCTTGCAGTTACAAAAAATTGAGTATTTTAGCGTTTTGTTTGTAAATAAGTAATATGGTAGAAAACGAAGAAATAAATCATGGCAGGATAGTGCAGGTCGATATCGAGACGGAGATGAAAACGGCGTATATCGATTACTCCATGTCCGTTATCGTGGCGAGAGCCCTGCCCGATGTAAGGGATGGACTTAAGCCGGTGCACCGCAGGGTGTTGTATGGTATGTACGATCTTGGACTCACCTCCGGCGGCCAGCACAAGAAGTCTGCCCGTATCGTGGGAGAAGTGCTTGGTAAATATCATCCTCATGGAGATTCGAGCGTGTATGAGGCCATGGTCCGCATGGCCCAGGACTGGAGCATGAGGTATATGCTGGTGGACGGCCAGGGTAATTTCGGCTCTGTGGACGGTGACCCTGCCGCAGCGATGCGATATACCGAGGCCCGTTTCCGCAGGCTTGCGGAGGAGTGCCTGGAGGACATGGATAAGGATACCGTGGATTTCACTCCCAACTTCGACGAGACTCTCAAGGAACCGGTAGTGCTGCCTTCGAAGGCGCCCCTGCTGCTGCTAAACGGCTCGTCCGGTATCGCGGTGGGCATGGCGACGAACATGGCGCCCCACAATCTGGGTGAGGTGGCCGACGCCATCTGCGCCTACATAGACAACAACGACATAACTGTCGACGAGCTGATGCATTATATAAAAGGTCCGGACTTCCCGACAGGAGGTATCATCCAGGGCCTGGCCGGCATCCGCGACGCATTCGAGACAGGACGCGGCCGCATAGTCATCCGTTCGAAGACCGAAATAGAGGTGCAGCCCTCAGGCAGGGAGGTGATAGTAGTCACCGAGATACCCTACATGATCAATAAGAGGGAAATGATTGAGTATATAGCCAAGCTGGTGGAGGATAAGAAGATAGAGGGTATCGCATATATTAATGACGAGAGCGACAGCAAGGGTATGCGTATCGTCATCAAGCTCAAGATGGGCGCTGTAGCCAATGTGGTGCTCAACACCCTCTTCAAGCTTACATCCCTGCAGTCCAGCTTCTCCGTCAACAACATCGCCCTGGTGGACGGACGTCCCCGCCTGCTCAACCTCAAGCAGCTCATCAAGTATTTCGTCCGTCACCGCCACAACGTGGTAGTGCGCCGCGCCCAGTTCAACCTCAATGAGGCACGCAAGCGCGAGCACATCCTGGCAGGTCTGCTCAAGGCCATCGACATAATCGACGAGGTGATATCCCTGATCAGGGCTTCCAGAAGCCGTCAGGATGCCCGTGATGCACTATGCACACAGCTGGGCTTCACAGAGATACAGGCCAGTGCTATCGTGGAAATGCGTCTGGGACAGCTCACCGGTATGGACCGTGAGAAACTGCGTGCAGACTATGATGCGGTGGTGGCCCTGATCGAGGAACTCACGGCATTCCTGGCCGACGAGTCGCTGCAGTATGCACTTATCAAGCAGGAGACCCAGGAACTCAAGGAAAAATACGGGGATCCCCGCAGGACCGAGATCGTACCTTCTGCCGATGAATTCAATCCCGAGGATTTCTATGCCGACGAGGATGTGGTCATCACCATTTCCCACTCAGGCTATATCAAGCGCACCCCTCTGACAGAGTACCGCCTCCAGAACCGCGGCGGTGTGGGCTCCAAGGGCAGCACCACCAAGGACGAGGACTTCATAGAGCACATCTACGTGGCCAATACCCACAGCACCATGCTCTTCTTCACGGACAAGGGCAAATGCTACTGGCTCAAGGTCTACGAGATACCCGAGGGAACCAAGGCTTCCAAGGGCCGCGCGATACAGAACGTCATCAGCATCGAGGCCGACGATCATGTGTGCGCATATCTCAATGTCGGCAACCTCAGTGATGAGGACTATGTCAACAGTCACTATATCGTCCTGGCCACCAAGCGCGGAGTCATCAAGAAGACTCTGCTCGAGGCTTACTCCCGCCCCCGTCAGAAGGGCGTGAACGCCATTACTATAAAGGATGGAGACGGACTGCTCGAGGCAGTGCTTACAGACGGGGACAATGAGATCCTGCTGGCGGCACGCAAGGGCAAGTGCGTGCGGTTCCACGAGTCGGACGCCCGCTCCATCGGCCGTACGGCGTCCGGAGTCCGCGGCATCAGCATCGAGGATGACGATGAGGTTGTAGGTATGGTATGCGCTGCCAGGCCGGCTGAGGGCGAGACTCAGGGCAATATAATGGTGGTCAGTGCCAAGGGCTACGGAAAACGCTCTCCTCTCGAGGATTACCGCGTCACCAGCCGTGGCGCCAAGGGTGTGAAGACCCTCAATATAACTGAGAAGACCGGCGAACTGATAGCCATCAAGATGGTCACCGACGAGAACGACCTGATGATTATCAACAAGTCCGGAATAACTATCCGCGTACCTGTTTCGGATATCCGTGTGGCCGGACGTGCAACGCAGGGCGTGCGGCTCATCAACCTGCGCGAAGGCGACACGATAGCAGCTGTCTGCGTGGTGAACAAGAGTGAGGAGAAGCTTCAGGAGACAGGCGAGGAACTTTAGAAAGAACAATAACTAAACATAAAACAACACAACTTTTTATTCAAAGAATCATGAAACAGATTTTATTGACCGTTGCTATGCTGGCAGTAGCGCTTACCGCCGGAGCACAGAACAAAGATCAATTGCTTTCTTCTATAGACAAGGCGAAAGCCGCAACTGAAAACGAGAAGAAGGCTGCCAATCCCAATACCTGGATCAAATACGGCGATTCGTTCCTGGATGCCTACAACACACTCTTCGGAGACCAGTGGATCGGTATCACCAAGACTGAGGCTATGCTTCTGGGCGGTGACAAACCCGCATCCGAGGAGCAGGTTCAGCTTAACGGCGCAGCCTACAGCGTTGAGCACTATGAGTACCGTGACCTCTACTACAACGGAGGCGGTGTTCTCGAGGCAGTGATCCTCACCAAGCCCATCATGGACGAGGACCTGCTGGTTCAGGCCCGCGAGGCTTACCTTAAAGCCGCCGAAGTAGATGCCAAGGGTTCCAAGACCAAGGCTATCAGCGAGAAACTCCAGCAGCTCCGCGACAAGTTCGTAAATGACGCCATGAGCTATTACACTCTCGGCAATGTGGAGAAGGCCGCTTACTATTTCGAGGAGTCCCTCCCCTGCAGCGACAATCCCGTAGTCAATGCCGTGGACAGCATGATCGTTTATTACACCGCTGTGACCTACAATGCGACAGGAAATACCGAGAAGGCCAAGAAGTACTTCGATAAGTGCATCGCCATCGGATATGACCAGGGAGGAGACGTAGCAGCCGCACTTTCCGAGATTGCCAAGGCAGAGGGCAATACAGACCTCGCAAAGCAGTATCTGAATGACGCCTTCGCAAAATATCCTTCAAGCCAGGCAGTGCTCGTGTCGCTGATCAACCTCTACATGGAGACCAACGACGACCCTCAGAAGATTCTCGACCTGATCAAGTCTGCCCAGGCCAACGAGCCCAACAACGCTTCTCTGGTTTATGCAGAGGGTAATGTTTACAAGAATCTCGGCGATATCGAGAACGCCGTGAAGTGCTATGCCCGCTCTACCGAAATGGATCCCAACTATGTATACGGCGTATACTCGGTGGGCAACACCTACTTCGACGAGGCTATCGCCATCCAGGAGAAGATGAACGCTCTCGATCTCGAGGATGTCGAGGGATATGACGCTCTCCAGAAGGAGTTCGAGAAATACCTCGAAATGTCAGTCGAGCCTTTCGAGAGAGCCTTCAACATGACTGATGACCAGGATATCAAGGTAGCTTGCGCCAGCGCTCTGAAACAGGTATGCTTCAGGTTCCGTACCCGTGACGCCAAGTATGCCGAGGGATATGAGAAGTACAACAACTACCTCAATGAGGCCGGAGTTCAGTAGTCTCTGACTCAAATGAACGATAAAAGCGGCGGATCCCTGAAGGTCCGCCGCTTTCTGTTTATCTGATGTTGCGGGTAATGCGCTGGACAAACTTCGAGCCGGAGAGGAACTCGCTGGCGATGACCCTCAGTACCGTGTACAGGGGAACTGCTATCAGGATGCCGAATACGCCGCTGATCTGTCCTGCGATAAGAATGATGAGGAATATCTCCAGGGGGTGGGCCTTGACGCTGTTGGAGTAGATGAGGGGCTGGAAGACGTAGTTGTCGATGAACTGGGTAACGATGAATATGGCCAGGACTATGATCAGGAAGATGAGCAGGGGCATCTCCACGGCGTTGTTGATGTGGAAGATCAGGGCCATCACCACGGCCAGGAGGTCACCGATGAAGGGGCCGAGGTAGGGAATGATGTTGAGTATTCCCGATGCGAATCCCACGACTATGGCCAGTTGCGGATCCATCTTGACGATGAAGATGAGCCCGAGGCTGTTGAGCGTGGCTACGAAGAGAGATTCGAGGGATATGCCGACGAAGTAGCGGGACAGCAGGGAGTTGATGGAGCGGGTGGCTCTGCGGACATTGTCCTCCAGACGGTCAGGGACAATGGATGTCAGCAGGTCCGTGATCAGACCGTTCTCCATGAGCAGGAAGAACGCTATGAATATGACGGAGAAAACGGCAATGCCGAAGTCTGCGATGAAGGATGCGAGGGATACTATGATGTTGGAGAAGGTGTTGAGGTTGATGAAGTTCCGGATATAGTCGAAGAGGTAGATCTCTATCCGGAATCCGGGGTCAATGGAGGGAATGGACTTGATGATGAACTCGTTCAGCCTCTCCAGCGGCTCATTGACCTGTGTTCCGAGGGAACTCAGGTTCATGTTGTTGATAAGGTGGACGAACTGACCTATCATCGGGGCCAGCAGCAGGAAGAGGGACAGGCAGACGCAGACTATGAGGGCCAGAGTCAGTGCGGAGGCCAGCCATCTGGGAATATGGAAGTTCTTGATGCGGATGGAGGTCATGGCCTTCACTACAGGCTTTCCTATCAGGGAGATGACCACAGCTATGGCGATGTAGAGCAGTACTGTGCGGAAGTACCAGCCCAGGAAGAGCACGATGGCCGTGACTCCTGCGATGATTATGTATTTTGCGAGTTTGTCCATATTCTGAGTGAGTTTGGGATACAAATATAAAAAAACACCGCAATTTTGCGGTGTTCATCGGAGAAAAGGTGAGTTTTACCCGGCAGTTTCTTCTTTGGGTTGTGGTTTCTCGTTGCCAACGGCGACTGTTATCGTACGGCCCATATATTCGGTTCCATTGAGGGCTTCGATGGCTTTCATGCCTTCTTCTTCAGACATTTCGACAAATCCGTAACCTCGGGATCTTCTGGTCTCCTTATTGACAATGATCCTGGCCGAGGTGACTTCACCGTAGGGAGTGAACAATGCTGTGAGATCCTCCTTTCTTACCCTGTAATTCAGGTTAGATACAAAGATGTTCATGCGTGCAGTTTGGTTATATTTCTCGCAAAGGTATAAAATTAATCCATACCTCAAAAGAAAAATAAACAAAACTGTTATTTACTCGTGTCCGTAACTGCTGCCGTCGAAGCAGTGGGTGCAGATCATCTCCTTGGGAAGACCTATGGAGGAAACCAGGTTCCCGATGGTGTTGAACTTGAGGGAAGCCACGTTGACCTCCTTGCGGATGTACTCCACCATCTCGGCGTATTCGGCTGTGTCATTGCGCACATACTTCCCTAAGTTGCGGTCGTGGGCTCCTTCTTTCTGCTGGATGAACCTGCGGCATACGAGCTCCAGCGGAGTGCGGGACTCGGAGAAGTTGATGAACTCGCAGGGATACACCAGGGGAGGACAGCTGATGCGCACGTGCACCTCCTTGGCTCCGTACTCGTAGAGGTTGCGGACGTTGTTGCGCAGCTGGGTGCCGCGGACTATGGAGTCGTCGCAGAAGACGGGACGGTGGTTGTGGAGGATGGCGCCGTTGGGGATGAGCTTCATCTTGGCCACCAGATTGCGTCTGTCCTGACTGGTCGGGGTGAAGCTGCGGGGCCATGTCGGGGTGTACTTGACGTAGCCGTTGCGGAAGGGCACGCCCTTGCCGTCGGAGTAGCCTATGGCCATGCAGGTGCCGGAGTCGGGGATGGAGCATACGGTATCCATGTCGGAGTCGTCCTGTTTGGCCATCTTGTAGCCCAGGTTGTAGCGCACCTCGTCTACGTTGATGCCCTCGTAAGAGGAAGCTGGATAGCCGTAGTAAATCCACAGGAAGGAGCAGATCTGCATCTTCTTGCCGGGCTTTACTATCTGTTCGAGGGAGTCGGCTGTCATCCTGACGGCCTCACCGGGACCGAGAATGTACTCGTCCTTGTAGCCCAGGTTGGGGAAGCTGCACGACTCGGAGGCCACTGCATGGGCCTGTACCCTCTGTCCGTCTTCCTCGGTGTCCTTCTTTCCGATGATCAGGGGAGTCCTGCCGTAGAGGTCTCTGCACGCGATGAGGCAGTTCTCCGTGAGGATCACGAAGGTACACGAGCCCTTGACCTTCTGCTGGACGGACTTGATGCCTTCCTCGAAGGAGGGGGAGCAGGTGATGATCTGGGCGATGAGTTCGGTCGGGTTGGTCTTGCCGGAGCTGAGCTCGGTGAAGTTCTTGTTCTGGGAGAGCATCTCCTTCTCCAGGTCGGCGATGTTGCATATCTTGCCGACCGTCACGATGGCGAAGCGTCCCAGATGGGAATTGACGACTATTGGCTGTGCGTCAGTATCACTGATCACCCCGATGCCGAGGTTGCCGGTGTACTTGTACAGGTCGTCCTCAAACTTGACTCTGAAATAGGAATTCTCGAGAGAGTGGATATCTCTTGCGAAGATACCGTCACCGTTGTAGACAGCCATGCCGCCCCTGCGTGTTCCCAGGTGAGAATGGTAGTCTACTCCGTAGAAGAGGTCATTTCTGCATTGCTTGGTGGAGATGACTCCAAAAATTCCTCCCATAAAAGTAGTAGTTAGTTAATCCGGCCGCAAATATACATCCGTTTTCCGAACTTTTCGCAAGAAAAACTTACCCTTTTTCGTCAAAAGCCTATAAGTGGCTGATAACGTCATTTATATCGATGAAAATTTTTATCACCGCACTCAGAACTCCGGCTGCGGCAGCGGCGGCTCCCTCTCCCAGCCAGGGTGCGGCGAGGGCGGCTGGAATCAGGACCATGGCAATGCTCACGAGAGGGGTGCACAGCAGGTTTGCCAGCAGGGAGAAGAAGGCGAATGTCCCGAAGTGCAGATATATAATAGGTGCGGTGGTTATCTGGCAGGCTACGGTCATGGCGCAGACGTCCACAATGTTTCCGAGGACCTTCCCGCGGGTGGGGACAATGGCCCTGATATGCGGGTATATCAGGAAAATGGCGGTCATCGCCGCATACGAGAGCTGGAAGCTCAGTCCCGAGGGCGCGTCCGGGTCCGCGACGGTGATGATGATGGTGCTCAGGGCCATGGAGTCTACTCCGTTGCGGGCCCGGCCCAGGAGGGCTCCCGCTTCATAGATACTGAACATCACCGCAGCCCTGAGGATGGAGACTCCGCAGCCGGTGAAGATGGTGAAGGCCCAGAGCACCAGGATGATGAGGACGGAGCGGGCCCTGCGCACCGCCGGGGAGTTGCCGGCAAATGCCAGCAGGTGCGTCAGCACCCCGTAGAGCAGGCCCAGGTGCATGCCGGAGAGGGCCAGCAGATGGATGGCGCCGCTCCGCCGGAAGGTCTCCTCCGTCTCCGACGGGATCTCGTCCTGATATCCGTAAGCCAGGGCCTTGACCACTGCCCGGGTCTCAGCCATCTCCTCCGAGGGCATGGCCCTGTCCACCGCTGAGGAGAACCTTTCCCTCATCCTGGCCGGGACAAAGCGCAGGGGAGGGGAGGTACAGGGCCGGATGTCGAGGCTGGAATTGTACCTGAAAAAGCAGGTGTAGAATATCCCCTGCCTCTCCATCCACCGGCGGTAGTCGAAGTCCGGGGTAAAATTCTCCACCCTCGAGCATCCCACGCCGGCGGCCAGGACGGTGTCGCCCGGCATCCATTGTACCTCAGGGGGAATATTGTATATAATGGTGCTCTCTCCCTCCAGCTCCACCTCCAGGAACGGCCGTCCGGAGGAGGAGAGGCCGCCGTCGGAGATGATGCCCCTGACCGTCATACTGCGGCTCGCGCTCAGGGACGAGGTGCCGGGGCCGGGCCGGAAGAACTCGTGCGCGGCAGTTCCGGAGGCTCCCAGGAAGGGGAAGGCGATCAGGACGATCCAGGGTATTCTTCTCTTTATCAGGAAAATGAGGGCAATGTCGGCAATGCAGGTGAGGAAGATGAGGGCTGCGGCGGTCCGGATGCTGCCCGCGGTGCAGGAAATGATGTATCCGGCTGTCAGATTGCCGGATACGAAGAGCAGCGCGGCTGCAAGAAGATATAGCTCCCTCCTCATGCCTTCCTCACGTTTATGGATTTGATTCGCAAGGTAATAATTGTTTACGACTTTTCCTATTTTTTGTTTATATTTGCAAGATTGATGGAATAAATTTTAACAAAATAAAAAGACTATGATCGTACTGGTAATCAACTGCGGAAGCTCATCGCTGAAGTATCAGGTCCTCGACATGCAGGACGCTAACAACTATTCCCTTCTGGCCAAGGGACTTGTGGAAAGAATCGGACTCGAGATGGGGGAGGTTACCCACCGTCCCGCGGGCAAGGATAAAGTTGTAATCGACAAGCCCGTGCCCGACCATACCGAGGGCATCAAGTCCGTGCTCGAGCTGCTTACAGACCCCAAGTGCGGTGTGCTCAAGTCCCTGAACGAGATTCAGGCCGTAGGTCACCGCGTGGCTCACGGCGGCGAACTCTTCCCCGAGTCCTGCCTGATAGACGACAAGGTGATTGAGGGCATCGAGAGCCTCTGCGAGCTGGCTCCCCTGCACAACCCCGCCAACCTCCTCGGTATCCGTGCCGTAAAGACCCTCCTGCCCGCAGTGCCCCAGGTCGCAGTCTTCGACACATCCTTCCATCAGACCATGCCTGACTATGCGTACATGTACGCCATTCCCTACGAGTGCTATGAGAACTACCGTATCCGCCGCTACGGATTCCACGGTACCAGCCACAAGTTCGTGGCCCAGAAAGCCTGCGAGTTCCTCGGCATGGACATCAACAATTCCAAGATCGTGACCTGCCACCTCGGCAACGGCGGCTCCGTGACAGCGGTGCTCAACGGCAAGTCGGTGGACACCTCCATGGGCTTCACCCCCGTAGAGGGCGTGGTGATGGGCACCCGCTGCGGCAACATCGACGCCGGCGTGGTGACCTATATCCAGGAGAAGGAGCATCTGGACGTCAGCGGCATTACCAGTTTCCTGAATAAGAAGAGCGGCTTCCTCGGCGTCTCCGGCGTCTCCTCCGACTGCCGCGACATCGTCAATGCCCGTGACGGAGGCAACTACCGTGCGGGTCTGGCCCTGAATATGTTCTTCCACAGCGTGCGCAAGTATATCGGTGCCTACAGTGCCGTGATGGGCGGTCTGGATGTGATCGTCTTCACCGGAGGTATAGGTGAGAACGACGCCGAGGCACGCGAGGAGATATGCAGGACTCTGGGATACCTGGGAGTTGAGTTCGATTCCGCGGCCAATGACGGCGTGCGCGGAGAAGACAAGCTGCTCTCGAAGCCTTCGTCCAAGGTCAAGGTGCTGACCCTCACCACCAACGAGGAACTGGTCATTGCCCGCGACACGATGAGCCTGGTACGCAAATAGATATCCGAAATAATAACACTAACCGTATAATTTTAAAATCAACGACATGATTACAAGTTTTGAACAGATCTATGAGATTCTCCGCTCAAAGACCCGTAAACGTCTGATCGCGGCCTGGGCCGTGGACGACCACACCATTACAGCTGCCTACAAGGCCGTGGAACTCGGTATCGTAGACGCAACCCTCGTGGGTGACGTCAACATGATCAAGAAGGTCTGCGAGGCCGAGAAGATCGACCCTTCCGTATTCACCATCATCAACAACGAAAATGAGCTGGCCTCCATCGCGCAGGCCGTCCTCATGGTACGCGAGGGACAGGGCGACATCCTGATGAAGGGTCTCTGCTCTACCGACAAGTACATGAGGGGTATCCTGAACAAGGAGAAGGGACTGCTTCCTCCCAAGGCAGTCCTCAGCCACGTATGCGTGCTGGACAACCCCAACTACCACAAGCTCATCGTTCTCGGTGACATGGCCGTAATACCTCTTCCCGACCTCAATCAGAAGATTGCCATCGTGAAGTATCTGGTCAACACGGCCAAGGCCCTCCAGATCGAGAAACCCAAGGTGGCCCTGCTTGCCGCTACCGAGCAGATGCTGCCCGCCATGCAGGCCTGTGTGGATGCCGCCATCATCTCCAAGATGATCGACCGCGGTCAGATTCCCGGCTGCCTGGGCGACGGTCCTCTGGCCCTCGACGTGGCCATCTCGAAGGAAGCCGTGCAGATCAAGAAGCTCGTCAGCCCCGTGGCCGGCGACGCCGACTGCCTCCTCTTCCCCAACATCGAGTCCGCCAACACCTTCTATAAGGTCAACTCCCAGCTCTGCCAGGGTGTCAAGCAGGCTGCCATCGTAGCCGGAGCCATGGCTCCCTGCGTGCTCTCCAGCCGTGCCGACAGTATCGAGACCAAGTTGAACTCAATAGCACTCGCAGCACTCACAGCAAAATAGAACCGAGGAATCATGGCATATATACTGGCAATAAACCCCGGTTCCACAACTACCAAGATAGCTCTTTTCGAGGGGGAAAAAGAAGTATTTACAAAGACACTCAGACATTCGTCCGAGGAAATCTCGCAGTACGAGAGGGTCATCGACCAGCTCGAGTTCCGCGAGAAGACCATCCTTGCAGCACTGGAAGAGAACGGTGTCAGGCTCTCCGACATCGCGGTCATCGTCGGCCGCGGCGGTCTGCTCCGTCCCATATCCTCCGGTGTATATGAAGTCAATGACGCTATGACCGCGGACCTGGCCTCTGCCTGCTACGGCGAGCATGCCAGCAACCTCGGCGGTATCCTGGCCAAGAGGATTGCAGCTTCGACAGAGGGCTGCAGGGCCTTTATCGCCGATCCCGTCGTGGTGGACGAGCTCACGGACATAGCCCGCGTCAGCGGTCATCCGCTC